>Ga0209192_10000023_pt1 | contig 205068 bp, 187 predicted proteins | sample ArcticOcean_MG_C_11_FD_187433 | JGI IMG/M metagenome (GOLD analysis project Ga0209192, IMG submission 187433) | Marine microbial communities from western Arctic Ocean - ArcticOcean_MG_CB2_154 (SPAdes) (version 2) | ecosystem: Environmental > Aquatic > Marine > Oceanic | place: Arctic Ocean... | reverse complement strand
GTGAACGTAGAAAGGGCATGGTACTTCCCGCGAAATTTTTTCTTAGCTGCCTATACGGCAGTGAACTAAAACACAAGATATAATTGATAATCCCAATTTTTCTTAGCTGCCTATACGGCAGTGAACAATCTGCGAACCGCCCACCCAACTTTTTAGGTTTTCTTAGCTGCCTATACGGCAGTGAACGGCGCCTCCAACCGGTGCTTGTTATTTACAACTTTCTTAGCTGCCTATACGGCAGTGAACCATCGTCAATCCTTTGATATTCGATAGTGAGATTTCTTAGCTGCCTATACGGCAGTGAACGTAGCAGGTTATTTGTATTTCCTTCGTATACTTTTCTTAGCTGCCTATACGGCAGTGAACATGGCTTGCGAGTGCTGCGGAGTCTTAATTGATTTCTTAGCTGCCTATACGGCAGTGAACTGAGCAAATTTCATACTAATTCATTCTAAATCAGCAAGTTGGGCGATTTTTTTTGTTTTTACCAATGAAATAAGACGGTTGTGTAAGTGTTTGTTTTATATGGGTATTTTTTGAACGCGTGGATTTTAGGTTTTTTTGGTTGGAAAGAGCATTGGGCTACTTAGTTTGTTGCCAATGCTGTTTGTGTTCTCGCGGATGTTGGTGTCTTAGCCAACTACTTTAGTTTGCAGCACTGCGCATCTTTCTTGGGATTTTGGCTGGGCTAAAACCAAGGTACTGTTGTGGTGTTACTAAGGCCGTATGAGCTGAAAAACCCTTCGGTGGATTGAGGTCTTTTTTCTTGCTTCACGAATAAAATGAACTTTTGCCCATTGCTGATGCTGCGCAAGCTAACGTGGGGTAATTGTTCCTTTGTAGCGTATTTTTTTTCTACTTCCTGCTCAAATTCATTTGTCCAAGTTCCTTTGGCTTGGTGCCGCCTTTTTAACCTTTGTAGTCGGCTGTTACCCTTGGGTTGAACGCGTACAAAGCAGGTGTAGGCTTCGGGTTCTTCTGGCGCATGTAGTACCTCTCCAACGGTGCAGTAGTTCGAAAACCTTGGGTTGGCTTTTATGCTGCTGTGCAAATCGGTAAGGTCTTTGTCGTTAGCAAAAACGCGGATGATTCTGCCCAGAGTTTTTTCCGTCCGATATTCAGGAAAGCTCAGTCCAACCCGCCCCAAATATTGTGGCAGTTGGGCGTGGGCTTGCTGCATTAGCTGGGCGACCACATCTACTTGGGCGATCTGTGGATTGGGCAGTGCCTCTAAATCGAAATAGTACTGCATAAATTACTCCTTAGCGCTTTTCCCGAATACACCGCCGCGTATAAGAACTGCCATAACATAGTGCTGCTGTTCTATTTCAGGTGCTTCGCTATTAATTACCCAGTTATCGAAGAGTGTGTAGAAGTCGATTTTATTTTTTGGCTGGCGGTAGGCTTTGCCGAGGGTGGTGACTGAGCCATAGGGTTCTACTGCTATTGGAAATTTTGCATATTCGTCATACCAGTCATCTATTGTGCGAATGGCATTGCCAATTTTTTGTGAGTGCATGCCAGCGTGCTTGTCGGCGTCGTTGTTTGTGTACAACACTTTGCTTTTTGTTTTCCCTGTATCGAGTATGAGTTCTTGAGAGGGGTAGGCCTCTTGGCCATAACCGATGCGTGCTTTTGCTTCAATGTAGACAATTTGTACCTTGTTGCCGCTGAGGCTTTGCTCAATGAGGTTGGCTAAATCCTCCACCGCTTGGGCATTATTTTCAGTTACTGAAAAATCATTCAGGGACATTTCATGACTGTTTTCAAAATTCAAGATTGTACGGCCTTGGCCATTCGCGTACGTAACTTCTACATCAATAGATTCTGCGCCAAGGCGGTTACGCCAAAGCCAGCGTGCATTGGCTATGTTGACCGCATATCTGCGCGCCAACTCCCCTAGACCATGGGTGGTTACATATTCATTTACCACCTGCATTAATCTTTCTTTATATTCTGGGTTATTGCATACGTTGGGCTCGCCGTTGAAGGGCAGTAGTTTGAGGCTCCACTTAACTATTAGTGTGTCATTGTCGGCGTCAAGTGCAGCTACATCCACTTTTTGCAGGTTAGGCTTTTCTATTTCGGCGTCGAGTTTGGCGGGATCATTCGCAATTGCGTTTTTAAGTCTGTTAGAAATGGTACCGCGAACAGATTTCTCGTTGACGATGATTGGGGTGACGACAGGGTTTACCGTATTTTCGCTATTAGTTTGGGACAAAAAGGCGTCTGAGATATCAAGGTTGCGCTCGAATGCCAATACGCTTGCTGTGGTTAAGTTGTTAGTTGCCATGGCGAGTTTCCTCTATGAGTTGTTGGGAGATTGGGAGACTAGATATAAGTTGCCTTCAGATATTTCGTAGCGCCAAAAGCAATCTGCAATGTCTGCAATTCGGTTTGGGAACTCCCACTTACCTAAGCTGAAAATGGTTTCAACATATTGGCTTGGGTATTCTGGCGCTCGGCTATTATTCAGGGCTCCTACCGGAATTTGCTCTGCTATGGGTTGATAACCCACAGGTATTGGTACCAACCAGCCACGGTCTTTTTTTACCGTTTCCGTATACCAGTTTTTTTTGTCTAGATCTTTGTTCGGTGGTAAGTGATGCAGCGTACAAGTCTCTATCAATGCATCTAATGGGGTTGCTTCAGGGTTTGATGCCTGCATTTGCTCAGTTATGTCAATTAGATCTGACGATGCATCATTTAGTACGAAGGCGGGTAGTAGTTTAAAACCAAGATTATCAGCGGATATTTCTATTTCAATATGGTCGATTTTTCGAATGCTGCCACCGCACAGCCTTTGGCGCATCATTTGGCTGTAAACTGCTTGCGTGAACGTATCTTGGTCTTGGTATATTTTCTGCAGTGTTGATGCTTCAGCAGATACCTCTAACACTAGAGTAACTGTCAAATGGACCTTGCCCTCTTCCACTATGGCTGCTGTCTTACCATCCCTTTTTATCGGGTTGCGTGACTGATTGAATGTGTAGTCGGAATAAAAATTGGGGCGATAACTTTGAACCTCACAGCGGTGGCTTGCGATTAATGTGCCGGTAAGGTTTACATCGTAGTCTTTTTGAATGGCGCGATTGAGTGCATGGGTGGCACCCAAAAAGCCTGTGATGGCAGGGAAGCCGTAAGTCAAAGGGCCTGAGATAGCATTGGCGCCCAGGACCTCAATGCGATTGATGACTAGGTAGAGTTTTTCGCTCATTGAAATACTCCGCTTCCGGCGCGCTGGGTTGCTTTTATAGCAACATGCATTTCTCGCTTCCACTCAGCGCTCTCTGCATCGTTGAAGTCGCTGGCGAATTCTTTAAACGTGGTTCGTAAATCGCCGTTCAACCAGAGCGCAAAGCTTTCAACCACGCGGTCTATCCATTCCTCTTGCTCGCGGCCTTCTTTGAAGTCTTCTTCGCCTTCTAAATTTGCCCGTTTAGGATCTAACCAATACTTCTGCGCCATATCTAGTTCGTGGTCTTTGCTCCAACCCGGTGGATAGCTGGCGTTGGTTTGTATGTAATAGGCCATTTTGATGACTTGGCATAAAATGGTTGCCAGGGCGCTATTTTTACGCCGCTCTCGCACCTCTAAGTTGTTCTTAGTGGAACTCACTACTGCATGCAACTCGTTCAATGCATTTTTTGAGTGATAGCTAAGGTTTTTGTCGAAGAATGAGTGTTGGCTGCGGCTGATGTTAAATGTTTTAGTGCTCACAAATGTTGGCGGTAAAGAGGGCAGTAAGAGGTTTTTGCCGCCTTGTGCGCTATTCAGTTGGCTGACATTTTGTGGTTTCGTACCTCCTAGTTTTTTAATCGCCAAATTTGGGATAGAAACATAGGGTAAGAACTGCATATTATTTTTCACATTACTTTTTTTCGAACTTTCGCGTGCTTCTTTGTTCGCCTCGGCAAAGCGAAGACCGTTGATTTTTTGGGCATTAGATAAAACCAGAGAGGAGGGGTGTAACGGGATCAGCGTTATATATTGATCTTCCTTGATTGAATTTTTACCTGTTGGCCAAAGAAGTTGTTTGTTGCGCTCGTCGGTTTCTGCCGTGGGATGTCCGCCTTGTAAAGACAGCCGGAATGCTTGCTCTAATTGTGTGGATTGTTCAGGGTTGCTGCTAAAAGCTCCGCTAATGGCTGGGTGTTCTGCAAGAATTAGATCGCGTATTTTTGTGTTGTTTGTTTGACTTACAACAGCATTCATAAAGCCTGCTAGGGGTAGTGCGGCGGCATTGCCGTTGGCGTCTAGTTGAATATCCCTTTCGCTTTGCGAACCCACCAAACCTAAGGGTAGATCAATTAGCCATGTGGCACTGATGTTGTCGCCCTTGGAATCAGGGTGGATGCCTTTAGACATGTGGGTGCCAAACCTAAGCTGTACGGCCATTCTTTCGCCGGCGTCTTTGCACCACGGGTCTCGTTTATACTTTTCTTTGATCGCTGTTATGTTGTTTTGAATTTCAGCGACTTGCTCGTTGTCGCCTTTCTCTTGCGCGGCGACTAGGCTTTTATTCTCAGGTTCAAGCTTTTTTGCCTGCTGTTCTTGCAGAAAACCGTCGATGGCTGCCAACACATGCTCTGTTGTAATTTGATTCACGCATCCCCCTAGTCCTCAGTACCAAAAGCCAAGGCGAGCGTTAAAGTTCCAAGGTCTGTTTTCCAAATCTTGTAATGTCACCGTGGCGTAACGCAACGCTACGCCTTGTTGGTCCATATTTTCTAACCTTTCCGATAACTGGTCTAATGTGGTGGATAACTGATCATGTAGCCAAGGAATGGTATTTTTACTATCGCCCTCAATGTCGCGGAGATTAAACTGATGGTTATTTTTCGCAGCACTCTCACCGTTTTTCCACGCGTTCTCTGAAAGATAAAAACTAAAGCCGCTGTCTTGATTGGCATCAGGTAGATAAACATATTCGCTTTGCTTTTTATTTTGCTCTCGAAAAGGGCTGATTTTTTGTAGGTGGCAGTTAAGCGCGTAGCTGCCGCCTTCAGCCCATAGCGCGTTAACGTAGTTACTGCTTGGGTTGTTCAATAGCGTTCGCATTACGTGGTGTTCTAGGTCTGCAAGGCTTGCCGTAGGTTGCATTTTTTCTGCTTTGGATATGCGTGGTAATGCATTGAGTGGGTGCATTTGCTCTGGGCTGATCAGTTCGCTGACTTTGTGGCTTTGCAGGAGCCAGCCTTCATCGCCACCCTCAAACCCTGGCCGTTGGAACACAGCGTCACCAAGCCCTAGTGAGTTGCCTTTGCCAAGCGCCTTGACGTTAGCGTCCAATATTTTGATATTTATGCTGGCTGCAACTTTATTTGGGCGATGACGCCAAACTCGCCCGGCTAATTGAATTATGGAGCGCATTGATGAGGGCTCTACAATGGCCCAATCGTAGTCGTGGTCGCGACCTACTTCAGCCACCGCGGTTGCGAGTACAATAAACACGTGATGTTCGGCATCGCCTTGATCAATTCGTGTGCTTATTTCTGGGTGATCAAAAAGACAGCTGTCACTTGAACGGCTGAGAATTTTGTCGAGCTTTGTTTCAATGCCATTGCGCAGTATGAGTAGTTGTTGGGCGTGGTAGCAGCAAAGGTGAAATTGCACACCTTCAATACTCAGTTCTGGTTTGTAAAACTCCAATGCAAGGTGGATTAGTGGGCCAATGTTCGCCATACGTATAAGACCGACACTGGCGCTCTTACCGTTTTTGGTTTCAGCGTGCTGTTGATGTAATTGATAGCTCTCATCTAGCAGTATTCGGGCGAGGCCCGCGTAGTGAATTGCCGTATTTTCGGGGGGAGGAGGCAACTCGACGGGTAATACCTCAGCCCAGTGCCGAGTGGGAGCTTGTTGTAACTTTGCTACTCTTCTGTCCACAAATACCTTATGTGCAGTTTCAAATTCGCTGTGCGAGTCGCAGTTGCTACTAGACACTTTGTTTTCATCAAACCACGCGCACTTGATATTGCCATTGGTAATACCCTGCTGTTCGTTGCATATTTTTCTTCCAGCACTATAGGCGGTGAAAAGACCGGCGCTCAAATCAGGGGTTAACGTCGCTGAAGACAAAAGCACTTTGCTACCTAACACACCGGCGAAATGCACTAGGCGCGTAAGGGCAGCCATGTCAGATTGACCAAAGTCGTCTGGCTCATCTAAGACCAAATCACTACTGAGTAAGCGCAGCATAGGTGCTATATGTTTGCCGCCCCTCGCGGTTTCAGTGGCTTTAATCATATGGTCTATTGTGCAGGCTACTACCGGCGCAAATAGCAAACTGCGGGCTTTGGGGTTTTCAATGACAGTGCCTAGGTCTTGAATTAGGCCGTCCTCTATCATGTCATCTTCGAAGTGCACCTCTTCGTCTACCAAATTCTCCAATGAACCAGAACCTATGGCTTCAAATTCATCATCAAGCTGGTAGCCGTCGCTATTTTCTTGGTTAATTACAAACAGTTTACGGCTAGCACTGCTGCCTATTAATACTGCTAACTCTCTCTTGGTGAGTTTCATTTTATCGCCAAGGGCCTGACCGGTTTGCAAAGTAAGTACTCTAAGTCCCAGTGCAATGGTAAACCGCGCACCTTGGTTTGGATCACTCAGACCATACATAATGCGGGCGTTGGCAATGGTCTTTCCTGTGCCCGTAGACGCCATATTGATGCCAAAGAAGCCTTGGTTTTGTGCATCTGCCTGTATGTTTTTGGCTAGATCAAAAGCTTTGTTCTGCCATTGGAACCTTTTAATGCTGGTTCTGGCCGTTAGTTCTTTGGCACTTTCACCGGTTAGGTAGGGCAGTTTTTGTGCTAGCTGCGGAAGGGTTCGTGCGAAATGCGAGGTAAAAAGTGCCACGCCGAGCAGGTGCTGGTCTAGGGCCTGTTTCGGATCTCTGCTAGTTTGATCGGTATTTGCGAGAAGGCCGCCCGCTTGGAAGCGATCAGGGGTTATAACTTTATTGCTCTGGTCTAGCGTCAAGCTAGAAAAGTTGTGATCACCCACCATGAGACACAGCCGGGTGAGATGAAGAAAAAGCGTGTTGCCGCGCAGCTCTGCGGCGGAGGTGAGCAGAGGACTATGACCGAGCGCCTTTTTTGACCATCGCGCAATAGCGGTTTGCCATTTCTTGTTATCTTGCAGCGGGGCTTTAAGGGTCCAGTAGTCTGAGTGGTCGCCTCTGTTGTCCCAGTCTTTGGGATTTTTAATCCAGTATTCTGCTGGTTTCAGCTCGGCGAGAAAATCTTGAACGCTTGAGTCATATAAAAATGCGCTCTGGCGAAGAGCCTTGCGTTTTGTGGGTAAAAAGTACTGTTCGTTGTAAAAAGGTAAGCGGTGATGGGTAACAATTAACCAGCCTAACAATTGGGCCAAAGGCGGCCTGTCGTCTAGCCCACTACACTCACGCTGGCTTCCAAACTCTTTGAGCCAATTTGGTTCTTCGCTCAAAAATGCAGGTAATTGAGTGAATCTGTTTAACCACTCTTCATCTGTTGTGCAGCCCCGAATAAGACAATTAAACAAGTGAAGAGAAATCCATTCGTGGCGGTAGGTGTCAGGGAGGCCGCGGGGCGCATTTTTTTGCAGTTTACGTTGAAAGCCAACAGTCGCTTTGCCCAGATCATGGAGTAGGGCAGCAAGGGAAGCGACCACCTGAATACTGAACGCTTGAGACCAATTGTTCTGCCAATCGGATTTCAACACATCTCTTTTTGTTGTGTTAACCGGCACCACGCCTTGCGCGTTAAACTTCGCCTTATTGCCAACAACCCAAACAAGGTCACTTCTAGATCTGCTGCGTATCCAATGACAACTCACCGCCGTGTTTTTGCTGGCAGATTTGCGCAATAAGTTTTTCACCGCTCCCAATCCTTCTAGTGTAATAACCGTTTGCCAAGTGTTATCACCAATACGATTAGCGAAAGCGTCCAATACACGACGGGTGCGGCTAAGCGCTTTCTTTTCGCATTGAGATACAAAAGTGACCATCATGGGAACTTACCTTTTTTGACTGACTAATATAGTCTGTGTTAACTCGATACAGTCCACATAGTTTATGTCTTTCTGCCTACTCGGCAGTTAAATAGCAATTTCGAAAACTTAGTCTTCTGAGCTACCTGTTCGGTAGTATTAGGTGTTGCGTAATGTTCAGTTCAACGCTCGCCCCCGGATAGCTTCTTTGTGTCAACTTGAGAAGCTGACTTTGGGCAGGCAAGAGTATGAAGATTACGACAATGTAGTAGCGGATTATTTTCAATTTTTTACTCACTTAGGAAAGATGTTGGCATGATGGGCTTGGTGGACTAGGTATTCAACTTTTACCACTAACTTTTCTTAATTTTATTTAATTTTTTCGACGTTCGGTATAATTTTTTATACTAACGGTTATAGCGAATCGGTATCGACGCGATCGCACAATATTTTGCGTTGAAACTAGAGGGTTGGGGATATTTGGTACTTTAGCAGAAAGTGACTATTGCTCCTCCGCACCATTCGTTAACGCTGCTCTTTTTACTTCTTCAAACATCACGCCTAAGGCGTCGTGGTTTGTGAAGGCTTGTAAGCACTGTTGACGGAACTCTTGTTCTGTCGCATTTTCTTTGGCGCAGATAAACGCCCAGGGCAGTACTAGGGCGTCTTTAATAAGATCAGCCACATCAAATACCAATGCGCCTCTTCGTGTTTTACCGTGCATGACGGCGAAGCCGTGTGGTATGCCCAGTACCCACAATGTTGTGGCCGCTAACCCGTACGCTAGGTAATTGCCGTGGTTTAGAAAGCTGTTGGCTAGATCTTGACCGTCTCGTTGTCGGGTGAAATCGCCATAACCCACTGTGGTTGCTATATATCGATAGAATTTTTTGGTGAGTTCTGCTTCTGCTTGTAAGAGGTTTCCTACATTCACAGCATGATCTGTTCTGTCGCGGCAGCGCTCTATGGCTTTTTGCATGCTGGGTTCTTCGCCGGATATGCCGTGGGCTTTCAGTTCGCGGTCTTTATTCCAAATGGTTTGTATGAAGTCCATGCGTGTGTGTTGGAACTGTTGGGCTACGGTTAAGCGTTTTTCTGGGTCGAACCAAAATTGCATCCAGGCCTGCACATACTCGGTGGGGCGGTATTCGCTTTGGGGTGTCATCCATTCTATTTCTGTGGCCATCAGTAACGGAGTTGCGCTGCCTCCGCAGAAGCCAACTAATACGCCCGCTGATGCCAACATGCGCATGGCCGCTTGGGTGACAGATGTGCCGGTGCCTAACAATAAGCAAGTGGTGTTGGCTATTGGAATGTTCCAATATTGATTTTCGGCTTTTGCTTCGGTGAGGTAGAGGACTCGACCATCTTTTTGCATTACCCGACATTTTTCGAGGTAATAGATGTTCGCTCGCTTGGAGTGCAATATTGCTTTGAGTTGATCCAGTTGTTCCATTTTTACGCCGCCGCATTTTTATAACGGATGAATAGTGCGTTTGTTTCAGTGGCATGAATTATGCTGAATGAAAAAGTTATGGTTAGATCTTACAAAACTAACTGAACAGGTATGCGACAGTCTGTCTTGATTTTGATACCACCTAGCTATTGCTTGATTGGTCTAGTGATACGGCGATAGGGCTTGCCAAAAAGTTCGTCTCTTATTATTCGTCAGCCTTGCGGCCTAATTTGCCACCTAGCTTTTTTGCATAGTTTTTCTCCTAGCTCTTCTCCTAGTTTTTCTCCTAGTTTTTCACCTAGTTTTTCACCTAGTTCTTTACCTAGTTTGTCGCCTAGTTTTTCATGTTGTATGTGCATGACCCCCGTGACTTAAAGTCCGAACATGAATACAATGCGTGTTCGAAAATTTAATGGTGAGTGAAATTCATGTCTCAAGTGGAAATGCGCCATCTGCGTACTTTGGTGGCTTTGCGTGACACCGGCAGTTTGGTGGAGGCTGCGGAGCGGGTTTACTTAACGCCGTCGGCTTTGTCTCATCAAATTAAAGAGCTGGAAACTCGCATTGGCTGTGCATTGTTTGTGCGCAAGACCCGGCCTGTGCGTTTTGCCAGCGCGGGTAATCGCCTGCTTAAACTGGCCGATGAGGTGTTGCCTAGGGTACACAGTGCCGAGTTAGATTTGCAGCGGTTGGCTGGTGGCGAGTCTGGGCGTATTTTTATGGCCATTGAATGCCACAGTTGTTTTGAGTGGCTGTTGCCTGCTATTGATTCTTATCGTGACGATTGGTCTGACGTTGAGCTAGATATTGCCAGTGGTTTTCATTTTGCGCCGCTGCCTGCGTTGGCGCGGGGTGACTTAGATTTGGTCATTACTGCGGACCCGGTTAACGAGCCGGGCATTCACTATTTTCCTTTGTTTAGCTACGAGGCGCAGTTGGCTGTTGCTAAAGGTCATGATTTGGGTCAAAAGCCTTGGGTTGAGCCCAGCGATTTGGCTGAGGAAGTGGTGATTACTTACCCGGTTGATCGTGATCGTCTGGACTTGTTTACCAGCTTTTTGGATTTGGCTGGGGTTGAGCCGAAGCGGGTTAGGCATGCCGAGTTAACGACGATGATTATTCAGTTGGTGGCCAGTGGTCGTGGTGTGGCCTGTTTGCCCAACTGGGCGTTGCATGAATATTTGGAAAATGACTATGTTGCAGTGCGCTCGCTGGGTGAGGAGGGTGTGTGGCCTACGCTTTATGGCGCGGTGCGTGCGGACCAAGCGGATGCGCCGTTTATTGCGGGCTTTATTGATATTGCAAAAAAGACCTGCTTTAGCAACCTTAGGGGCATTGTCACCGCTGAGCTAGATGAGCTGAAGTTTTAGTTCTAATTTAGGGTGAGTTATGCCTTCTGGTGATGTCTTTGGATGATGGCTTTGCATCTAACATGGTCTTTGCTTGCATAGCCATGTGCTTTGGACGGCTACAACTATTGCAGCAAAACCGAGGTCTCTAACCTATGGTCTCTAATCCAAGGTGTTCAGGCCAAGCTGCTCAAGCCAAGGTGCTTAATCTAAAGTGCTTAATCTAAAGCGCTTAATTTAAAGTGTTTGAGTCAAAGCACTTTATTCAAAGCACTGTATTTAAAGCGCTGTCTTTAAAGCACTTCTAGAGTTACCAATTTAAGGTACCAGTGTTTGTTTTTGCCACTCATTGTTATTTAACGTGTATTGCGTTCGGTCATGTACGCCGTTGCTTTGGGTTAAATCTAACCGTTCTATTTCTATTATTTGCAGCAGTAAGCCTTTTGCGCCTTCTGGGGCGACTAGTGGCTCTGGTGTCTTAAGCTGATTTAACTGGCTGAGTAGCGCTTGTCTGTCTGCAACCATGGTGCTTTGGGCTTGTTGTTGATATAGCCAATCCATGTTCTTTGGCGCGTCGGGTCGGAGCTGCCAGCTTTCGGCCACCATTTGCGGATTTAGCGTTTCGGCCTTTACCTGCATTCGGTACTGCAACTCTACGCTAGGCCAATACACCTGCACTGACACGCTCTCGCTATTCGCCAGCTCTGTCCATTTTGGGCTGCTGGCGTTGATGAACAGTGCCAGTCGTGGCTGGCCTTCGTGATTTACATTTCGCAGCACCAACGTACGCGCTTGCGGGCGACCTTGCTTATCTACTGTTGCCAGCACACAAACGTGTGCCATTGGGTCGCCGGCGTCGCGCGCCAATTGGCGTTCTGCGTGGAATTGCTTTAACGGGTCTTGCATACTTTTAGCGCTTTTATCTGCTGGCATTTTTTTCTAGGTCGCTTTTGATAATGCTGATCCAGCGTGATGTGTTAATAAAGCCTTTGCCCCAGTTTGCATAGCTGCTGAGTTGCTCTTCAATTGCGCTGTCAGATAAACCCGTTTGCATGCCTTGTTGGACAATTTTTTGCGTGGCCTTGATGACAGTTAGGCTTCTGCCCAAATCGGTAACAGTGCCCATTGGACCGTGGCCGGGAATTATCTTGATGTTGGCTGGTACCATTTGGATCACATGCTCGAGGTTGCGGATAACGCCGGCAACGCTGCCTCCACTGCCTACATCTATGTAGGGGAATGCATGGTTAAAGAAATGATCGCCCATATGAATTACATTCGCTTGCTTAAACCACACCACACTGTCGCCATCTGTATGACCGTTAGGTAAGTGTATTAGCGCCAGTTCGTCGCCGTTAAAGTGAACGGTAAGCTGCTTGGCATAGGTGACTACGGGTAAGCCGCTGGCTGCGAAATTTTCTTCGCCTGCTAGGCGCACGCGAACATTGTCATGGGCGATAATGGTGCCACCGTTGCCAAAACTAGGATTGCTGCCGGTGTGGTCGCCGTGAAAGTGGGTATTTAAAATCAGTTTTGGTCGGTCGCCACCTAAAGTGGTTAGTGCAGTTTGTATTTTTTCTGCCAGTGGCGCGAATTGATCATCAATAATCAGTGTGCCGTCCGTACCAATGGATACGCCAATATTGCCTCCTGAGCCAGTGAGCATATGTACGCTTCCGCTAACAGGTTGGGCTTTGATTTCTACACTGTCAAAGCGGTCTGCCGCCCATGTGTTGGTGAAGCTGAGTGAACTGGCGCAGAGCAAGATCAGTGCGCTGGGGAATTGTATTTTCATATTTAGATTCCTAGAGGTGGATCTGAGTTCCGGTTTTTTCATGGTCTGACCATTCTACTGGTGCATTAGCCTGGTGGCCTTTCATTCTGGCGTAAAGTAGTCCGTTGGCGCTGGAGATCAGAGCGTCTTCGAGCATGCCTTGGGGATCTACTTCTTTTACATTGCGCATTAAGCGTTCAAAGGCGAACAGAAAATGGTTGCTGTGTCTGGCGCGAATGGCTGTGCCGTAAAATAGTTCAAAGCGTTGTTTTTCGTCTTCGACCACAATGATTGTTTGTATCAGCCGTCGGCTGAACAAGTCTAGGTCGCCATTGCTCTGTTCTGAAAACAATCGAGTCATTTCTTCTGGATTTACTGTGCCGTCGCCTGAGTCACCTTGGCTTGAGGTATACAGTAAACCGGTAATTGTGCCGAGTTGGGCGCGCACCAATTGTGCAATCTGCAAAAAGGCTTCTTGACGGGCGTGGAGTTCGCTAGCTGCCAATTTTTCAGATTGAATAATGGCTTGTTCTGCGGTGCGGCCAATTTGTAATGCTTGTGCATGCAGGGCTTGGGTATTTTGCTCTAGCTCTTTTTGCTGCAAGAAATAGCCGATAACTAACCAAAGAAAAGCTAGGGGTGCGAAGGCGCCCTCTAAAAAACTGCCCAGTTGTTCAGCCGGGAGGCGTGAAAAAGCCGCCCAACCGATTTGCCCGGTGATATAACTGCTGCCAAGAAATATCCAAGCAGCAGTTATCGCTAGGCCGAAGCGCACACGCCAGTCTAAACTTTTTTTGCGCAGACGATTTTTTTCTGCGGACTGACCCTCGTTTGCTTGCATGGTTGGCTTAGCTCCGGTTCAAAATTGCACAGTACATTAGTCTAATCTTCTGCTTTAGGTTTTTTCTTAGTTGCGGGCTTTGTCTTGTCCGCAATTGTTTCAGTTGTGCTTTCACTGCTGCGTCTATTGAGTTCTGCGATGTCTTTTTGTATCTCGCTCAATCTATACAAAACATCGGGTAGTTGATCGCTGATGCGCCATATCAAGTAAGCGATGACCACGAGAACGAGAAAAGAGAAAAGGCCCATTGATTGTCTCCGGAATAACTGATTTTACGAAAGGAATGGTGAGTGAACAGGTATACCCATTAGGTCAGCCTGAGTCTAGTCTGACCTTGCTCTGAATGCGCTTGAAGGTGGTTTTAGCCTCTCAAGCGAGAGATCCAGTGATAGATTTTCTTTGGCTGAGCTCTATCCAGTTGCCGTCTGGGTCGCGTACAAAACTGATAAAGGCAACTTCTCCCAGGCGTACCGGGGCCATGCCTTCGCTACCGCCGTTGCTGATCACATGGGCGTGTTCGGCCACCACATCAAAAATTTGAAAGGTCATATAACGCAGCCCCAGTGCTTTTTGTGGCACCTCGCCTAAACTGCCGCCCTGTGTGAGTAATATCTGCGACGCGCCGGCTCGAAAGCCGCCTTCGGTGTCTTGGGGTAGTCCCAAGGTTTGGGCGTAAAATTCTTCACTGCGTGCTAAATCTGTCACTGCCAGCGTAAGGGACAAATTAGGACTTTGCGCGGTGATTGGGCAAAGGTCTATGTGGTTGCCGTCTGGGTCTAAAAGCTGTGCAGGCTCTTCTACAGATGCGCTGTAGATGCTTAGTTTGCTCAGACCACTGTCACCGGCCTCAAGCGCGTGGCGGCTATGATTAACCTTCAGTACGCTGTCGCCAATGGCGTGTCGATGTTGCCTAGCGCCGCCGCCTAGGGGCAACATTTCGCTGTATGTGAGACCAACTTGGTCTTGCCAAAATGCCAAGCTTGGGTCTAGTTGGTTGGTGTATAAGCCAACGTCTAATGCGGGTTTTGCGAGTTTCAAAAAGGCTGCTCCTCTAATTTATTTGGCGAATGTACTATGGAGTGTATTTACCCCATGCACTTTGCGTAATACTACCGCTGCATAAAGTTCTGGTGCCATCCATTTTTCGTGGTTCTTAAGCTTAAACAACGCTAAGTAAATGCAATTGAGAGAATTTTAGTCGTGGCCAAAGCAAACAAATTTGTAGCACTCCCTGTTAATCAGGCGTTGGTAGATCAATTGCCGGAGGATTTTCAATTTGCCGGGGATTTTTGCCAGCGCCTTGAGAGTGTATTTGGCTTAGATGAGGCTCAGCGGATTATTGCAGAGTTGGGGCAGAAGACGGCTTCCAGCTATTGGTTGAACGACCTACAAATAGAGTCTGCTACTGACAAAGAACAGCTCGTTGCGTCACTACAGGCACACATGGGCGGTTCGTTAGGAGAGCCGGTGCCTGGCCTGCCAGATTTATATTCTGTCGTTGCAGGTGCGGCAATTTCTCAACATGCCAGTGCTGAAACTGGCCAGATTTATATTCAGAACCCAGCCAGCTATTTTGCTGTGTCTATACTCGACCCTCAACAGGACGAAGAGATATTGGATTTAGCTGCAGCTCCCGGAGGTAAAACGCTGGCCATTGCCGCGCGTATGCGTAACAGCGGGCGTTTGGCAGCGGTGGAACCCATACGTGGTCGATTTTTTCGTATGCAAGCTAACTTGCAGCGTTGCGGTGTGACCAATGTTGTTTTTTATCAGCGTGACGGGCGCAGTGTTGGGCGGGCGGTACCCGAGCGCTTTGATCGAGTTTTGTTAGATGCGCCATGCTCTTCAGAGTCGCGAATGAATTGGTCGAATGCCAGCACGTATCAGCATTGGAGTCCGCGCAAGGTTAAAGAAACCCAGCGCAAGCAAAAGAGTCTAATACGCTCTGCCTATATGGCGTTGAAGCCCGGGGGCATATTGCTTTATTGCACCTGCAGTTTTGCCCCTGATGAAAACGAATTGGTGGTGGCGTCATTGTTGAAAAAGACCGATGCGCAGATTATGCCTATTCCAGAATATCCAGAAAACTCTATGCCGGGACTTACTCAATGGTTGGGCAAAGGGTTGAACGAAAATTTGGCGCTGACCCTGCGGGTATTGCCTGCTGGGCCCTGGGATGGGTTTTATGTGGCGAAGATTTTCAAGCCCTCCGCTTAGTCGGAAGATAAGGAGAGCTTGGTAGAAGCCTTAATCTATTCACCGCTCTCTTTATGCAACTTGGCACGCAACTTGGTGAGCAACTAAGTCAGGCAAATCGCTTAAGCAATGTAGTTAGGCAAATCGGTTAAGTGGCTTAGTTAATTAGTACGATTAATCCGTTTAGCCAATCAGTTTTGTCCTTCGACGCTTCTAGCGCGGGTATTGGGTCTTTTGCTAGTTCTTTGCAAGTAGTTCTTTGGAAACAGTTCTTTGGAAACAGTTCTTTGGAAATAGCTTTTAGGAAACAGCGTTAAGGAAACGGCGTTAAGAAAAGAGTGTTAGGAAAAGAGCGCTAAGGAAATAGCCCTAATAAAATAGTTCGTTGGCCGTATTCTGCTGGTTTCAGGCCGCTGGCTTTTCTACTCTTTAGCAACGCCGGTTTTATAGTAATAGGTGCTTTGCAGCTGGCATTGACCAAAGTTTAGGTGCTGCCATTGCCCGTCAAATGTCAGTTCTATTATACCCAATGTGGCTAGTTCAATTGTTAGTGAAGGATTGCTGAGTAACCCCGCCAACATACTAATGCCCGGGTTGTGACCCACCAGTATGATGTTATGGAAATCTTCAGGGGTACTTTGTAGCACGCCGAGTATGGTTTCTGGTCCGGCTAAATAGAGATCTTCCTCTAATTGCATAGGGCAATTGCACGTAGATGAGAGGGCTTGTGCGGTGGCTAATGTTCTAGCCGCTGAACTGCTCCACAACCAATCTGCTGTATTTTCTTTGCGCGCAACTAACTGCGCTGCGGTGTTGTGTAGATCATCAAGGCCACGCTGATCCAGTGGCCTTGCGAAATCTGTTTGCCCAAACCGACTCGGCTCGGCTTGGCCGTGTCTGATGAGTCGGATTTTACGCGATTGGCGCAATGGGCGTGGGCTAGTCCCAGAGGGCAAAGAATTCTTCCAATGCTTTAATCTGGCCGCCTGATGCTGATGAGGGCACGATGATCGGTGTTTTAATGCCCGCGTCGAACCAAGCTTCTACCCCTTCGCGTACTTCAGCTGCGCTGCCAAAGAGGGTGGTATCTGCAAGCCAGCGATCAGACAGACATTCAGCTACGCGGTCGTAGTCTTTTTCTGCGATGGCTGCTTCAACACCATTCATTTCTTCTTCAAAGCCCGCTGCCTTCCAGTAGTTTCTATAGTTAGGTAGGAATGCGTAGCTGGTCAGTGTTTTGCGGCACACGGCTGCGGCCGCAGCTTTGTCGTCGCTGACACAAGTGGGAATCATGTTGCCAATAAAGAAGTCGTCATTGCTGCGTGTTTCTGCAGATAGGTTGCCTAATGAATGACTCATATAAGAGCGTGCGCCGTTGGCAAATACCATGCCGCCGCCGATCTCTTGAGCCAGCTGAATCATCTTGTCGCGCAGGGTGGCCAAAACGATAGGTGGCATGTCGCCTACTCGTGGCACAGCGTGCATGTCTTCAACGAACTTGCGCATATCACCCAAAGGCTTGCCTGCGGTAATGCCCATGCGGTTTAGGGCCGGTGCGTGGCTGACGCCTACACCAAAGCGAAAACGGCCATTGGACACTTCGTGTAAGAAGCCGGCTGTTTGCGCGAAGTCCGCTACATTACGGGTATAAATAGGCGTAATACTGGTGCCAATCATGACGTCAGTTGTCGCTAGGGCAATGGCGTTACAAAGAGACAGACTGTCACCTAGGCTGGGTCCGAAGATGCCGGGGAATCCTTTCTTTTCAATTTCTTTGGCGATTTCGATGGTTTGTAATCTGCGGCCGGGTACGGCGGCAAGGCTCACTGCAGGTAACTGAGTCATATCCCCTCCTATAATTTATTGCTTCGACTAATTCGCTGATGACTATTGATCAATAGTCATCAATAGTCATCAGCAGCGATCAGTAGTTTTGCCCCTTCAGTGCAGGTGTTGCGCTGACAAGGCTGGGCTAGAGGGTACTCGACCTTAGGGCTTTCGCCAAATGGCGGTCTGTTTTGTGACTAAACGTCATCTTTATACCCAGTAGAAGTTGTCCGCTGGGCTAAAGTGGGGGGTGATCTATTGTTTTGTTATCGCACTGGTATGGCGCTGGTATCGCTCTGATATCGCTCTGGTAAGGCGCTGATATAGCGCTGGGCGTGGTACTAATAAAAATGCTTGCCGCGGTTGTGTCCAAGCTCCGCAACCCGCAACCCGCAACCCGCAACCCGCAACCCGAAACCTAGCATTGTCGACAAAACGCGGTTAATCAGCGCTTTGTTCAAGGGGCACTTTGGCGCTGCTAACGGCCTTTAACCTCCGTAATATCTTCCCAGTCGCTATAGGCACGCTTGCCGTGTGAGCGGGTCATGCTGCGCTTTATCTCTGGGTAGTGAACAACGTCTACGGGCCAGCCTTCGCCGCCCATAAGATAAACCAAATCTTCTGCGTGAGGGTTGTGCAGGCTGTGAGCGTCTGATGGCGCTGGAAAACCCATGAAGTCTCCAGCGCCTACTTCGAATGATTCCTCGCCTATGCGGGCTATGCCTTTGCCAGAAACAATGTAGATGAATTCTTCGTCAGCATCGTGGTAGTGGTGGGTTGTGGAGTCGTTGCCCTGGCTGATGGTGACGAGGTGTATGCCTAAGCGCTGCATGCCCGTGGCGGAACTGAGGGTTTTTGTTGAGCGAATAGCATTGGCGTTGAATTGATGCTGCACCCGGGTGATGGGCAGCGCTGCAATATTTTGCTTATTGAGCAGATGTTTACTCATTGGAATTCCTTTCGATGTATTTGGGTATTAAGCCAGCACCGGCGGAAATTAGCGGGTTATTAGCTGGCGGATGCTGGCGATTAACTTTTCGTTTTGCTCGGCTGTGCCGATGGTAATCCGCAATTTGTCTTTAAGCCGTGGCGTTGGGAAAAAGCGTACTAAAATGCCTTTGGCTTTCAGCGCTTCGTACAAACCTTCTGCGTCTATTTCTTCTGGGGTGGTGGCGAGTAAAAAGTTTGCTTCACTATGTGGGCAGCTAAATCCCAGTGCTACTAGGGCATCGCCCAGCACCTGTCTTTGTTCGCGGACCTGCCGCCAGGTATCTTTTGCATAGTCTTGGTCGCTAATTGCGGCTAAGCCCAATGCTTGGCTAATGCCATCAACATTGTAGCTGTCGCGAGTTTTTTCTAGCATAGGCTTGATTAACTCTGGGTCGCCGAGCAAATAACCCAGGCGCAAACCGGCCAAGCTATAGCCTTTGCTGAAGGTGCGTAGAACCAGAACATTGTCTTGGGCATTGATCAGGGCTTTGCTGGAATAAGCCAGATCTGGGTCGACAAAGTCGATATAAGCTTCGTCTACTAACAGTACTCCGCTGATATTTTTGGCAATGGATTCTATGCTTTGTAAGGGCGTAAGGTGGCCGCTAGGAGCATGGGGGTTAACCAAGCAGGTTAGCTGAGCGTTATGCTCTGTCATAGTCTGTGCAAATTCACTGGGAATAGACCAATCGTCGTGTAATGCCAGAGTATGCATGTTGGCGTCTTGAATTTTGCTCAGCACTGGATACAGGGAATAGCTTGGCTCTGTGGTGCCTAAAGTACCTCCTGGCTCAACAAATGTGGTTATAGCCAGCCTTAGCGCTTCATCTCCCGCATGGGTGACGATTACGTGGTCCCGGGTCAGACCATGATGTGCGGCAATGGCATCACGTAATTTGTCTGCGGTAGGTTGCGGATAAACTCGCAGATCTGCGGTTGCAAAATCCATTAATGCGGCCTGAACTTTTACGCTGACAGGAAAAGGGTTTTCGTTGGTATTGAGTTTAATGGTTTCTTTTTCTAAGGGTTGCTCGCCTGAGCTGTACCCTTGCAAGGCCGCTATGTTGGGCCGTTCAAATTGACTCATGTGTTGTCTGACTCTTGCTGGGTTTTGCTGTGGACCTGGGGTTTGGTCGGGCTTGTGGCTTCACTATTATTTGGACTATTCGTTTGGGTCGATGGATTGTCTTTATTTTCAGTGTTTATGGGGGTCAAATTACCGTCTTCGCCTTGCCCCAACAGCCGCGCTAACCACAGTGTTCTTGGGTTAGCTTCCATGGCGATCTTGCCGGTCATGGTTAGTGGCACTGAAAGAAACATGCCTACAGTGCCAAGTATCCAGCCCCAAAAGATCAGAGATAAAAATACTACCAAGGTGGAAAGGTCCAAACCCTTGCCCATGTAGCGAGGCTCCAAAATATTGCCCACGGCCATGTTAATAAGGAAGAAAACCAGTGCCACCGCACCTGCAACGCTAGGGCTATGCTGTATTAGCGCCAATAATAATGGCGGTACAGCAGCGAAAATTGAGCCAATGGTGGGGATAAAGTTGAGCAGAAACGCCAGCAGTCCCCAAAGTACGGGGAAGTCGATGTCTAGTACCCACAGAGCAATTGTCACCAACGCGCCGGTCAGTAGGCTCATGGAAGTTTTGATGGCCACGTAACGATTCATGTTGTTGGCGAAGCGTGTGAAGTAAACCAAGTCGCGTTCAGGGTTGCTCAATACCGAGTTCAACTTTGGGTAAAAGCTGGTGGCTTCAGCGAGAATGAAAATCACCGTGAGTATGATTAGAAAACCGTTACTCAGTAAGTTGCCTAGGCTTGCCAGAGTAGAGCCTGCGAATTGAAGCGCCGAGCTAATAGACAGGCCTTCGAGCAGGCTAGATAGGTCAACAGGAATACCAAAGCCTTCTAGGGCTTGAACTATGTCTACTTGAATACTTAAGAGGCGTTCTTGGTAAAAGGGCAGTTTGGCAATAAACGCGGATGTGGACTGTGTAGCCACCGCGCCAATGAGTAGGAGAGCGGTAAATATGCCGACTACGACTAACGCCAATGCTATTCCTGCGGGTATGCCTTTGGAGCGAATCCAGAACATGGGTGTGGCAGCAATGGTTGCGATAAATGCTGCCAACAAAAAGGGCACCATAATTTCTTGGGCGGATTTAAGCCCAGCCGCAACAATGATCAGTGCCGCCAGTAAGAAAATAACTTGGCTGCTACCGCGAGGGCTTTGTTGCTCTAGTTGAGTGCTCATGGGCTAATTTATCGGTCTTTGGTTGGCAAGGCTGGGTACTTCGCGTCTGATTCTATGTACCTCGTGGCTATCCACGGCGCCGATAACATAGCCATCACCCTCGGGCAATTCTGCAATGATCTTACCCCACGGGTCGACAATCAATGAGTGCCCATAGGAGGCGCGGTTGGCGCTGTGGGCGCCATGTTGCGCGGGCGCAATAATATAGCTCTGGGTTTCAATAGCTCGTGCTCGGAGTAATGTGTGCCAGTGGGCGGCGCCGGTGGTGGCGGTAAATGCAGATGGCACAGTCATAGCAACGGCGCCCATGGTGGCTAGGCGTTGGTATAAAGCTGGGAAGCGCACGTCATAACAAATGGTTAAGCCCAGGCTGCCCATTGGCGTGTCTACGCACACGGCTTTTTCACCCGGCGCAGTTTGCCGAGATTCCATGAGTTGCGGGCCGTTGGGAATATTCACATCGAATAAATGGATTTTTCTATAGCTGGCGCGAATGCTGCCTGTTTCGTCTAAATAAACACTGGTGTTGTAGCAGCGTTCCGGGTCATCGGACACCGCTTCGTGAAAGCCACCCAATAGTAGGTGGCAGTTGAGGCTGCGCGCTAAGTCTTGGCAGCGCGTAAGGATTGGTCCGCCTGCGCTGAGGGATTCCAAGATGGCTTTTTTGCCATCGTGTCGCCCCAAGTAGGCAAAGGCTTCTGGCCAAGTAATAAGCTGCGCACCTTCGCTTGCGGCTTGGGCTGAGAGCAGCTCTAACTTGCTTAAGTTAGCTTCAACATCAACCCCAGCGTTATGCTGAACCACCGCCACTTGGGTGACGGTAGAAGGGTTGTTGCTTGCGGTACTGTCTGAGTGCTGTTCCGTCATAGGTCCTTTCCAAGCCCCAGTTTAGTTAGCTTACTTTAGCTGTCCGTTAGCAAGTCCGGTTGGATGCACTTGATTTGGCTGCCCAAATATTTTTCCAGTGCAGGTAGATTAAACGCGTCATCTTCAGAAACGAAGCTAATAGACGTGCCTAATGCGCCAGCTCTTCCGGTGCGGCCAATGCGGTGTACATAGTCCTCTGAGTCGTCGGGTAACTCGTAGTTTACAACGTGTGTTACGCCGTCTACGTGAATGCCGCGACCGGCAACATCTGTTGCAATGAGGTAGCGTAACTTGCCTTCTTTGAAGCGGGCTAAAGTTGCCATACGCTTGCGCTGTGGCACGTCGCCAGCCAGTGCTTCACACGGTATGTCTTTCTTCCGCAGGAATTCAACTATGCGGTGAGTTTGATCGCGTCTGTTGGCAAAAATAATCGCCCGCTCTGGTTGCGCTTGAGATAAGAACTGGAACAGTACCTTTTGTCTTTCTCGTGCACCCACTAGCCAAAATTTCTGATCTACAGTGTCTGTTGCCACATTCTCAGGTTCGACAATAATATGCTCTGCGTCGATGGTCCATGATTGCGCCAAGCGCATAACTGCATCGTTAAATGTTGCCGAGAAGAAGAGTGTTTGGCGCTTGCGCTTATGCGGTGTTTGCAAAACGATGCGTCTTACATCTGGAATGAAGCCCATGTCTAGCATGCGGTCGGCTTCATCGATGACCAGTACTTCAACTTCGCGCAAATTGATTTCTCGTCGTTCGACAAAATCTATAAGTCGGCCTGGGGTGGCAACCAATACATCTACTGGGCCTTCTTCCAGTTCTTCGCGCTGCTTGCCATAGTCCATGCCGCCAACTACGCAAACTGTGCGCATACCCATGTGCTTGCTAAGGCTTTGCGCGTCGCCCTCAATTTGCATGGCCAGTTCCCGTGTGGGTGCCAGTACTAAAGCCCGAGGTGTGCCTGAGGCTTGTTCGGTTTGTAAGGGGTTTTCCCAAAAGCGGGTGAACAGGGTAATAAGGAATGCGGCAGTTTTACCGGTACCTGTTTGTGCCTGCCCCGTCACGTCGTAGTCAGAAAGGCTGAACGGTAATGATCGGCCTTGGATGGGCGTGCAAAACTCGAAGCCTAGCTCGTCTACTGCCGCCACTAGTGGATCCGGTAGGGCCAGCTCTTGGAAGCGTACGGGTTCATATACTTCTGCTGGTGTCTCAGTTGCTGCCGCAGCTTCTGGTTCCGCTGCTTGCGCTGAGTCCTCAGAGGGCCCGGATTTTTCAGTTTCTATAACTTCATCAATGGCAGCGGCTTCAACGACAGCTGCTTCGCTGACGGATTCTTCAGTTGTCTCTTCAGTTGTTTCTTCAGCTGACTCTTCAGCAGCCTCTGCAACGGATTCTTCAACGGATTCTGCAACCGACTCTTCAGCTGACTCTTCAGCTGATTCTTCAGCTACTTCCTCAGTTGGTGCTTTTGCGCGCTCTACTGCATTCGCTTCAGCGTTTTCTTCAACTGCCTCTTCAACTGTCTCTTCAACTGCCTCGTTGCTTTGTGCAAAATCAGTTGCAACGGGCTCGTTTGTTTCTGTATCAGCAGCCGTAGATGCGTCTGCTGTTTCGCTCACTTGTTCTGCCTGTGTAACCGGAGCGTCGGATGTGGAATCTTCAGCGTTACTTTGCGCCTCTGCTTCCTTTTTGGCCTTGTCTAAATTTTGAGTTTCGCCATTTTCTTCTAACATGTAATACCTAATTAAGTTTGGTCGCTGACTAGCTTGCGTACGCTGGCCAACTTTATACACAGCGTCAGGATATCCATTGCTGCGTTAATTTCATCTAAGGACCCAAAGGTAGGCGCTATTCGCATATTTCGGTCTTCGGGGTCGTGGTCGCCAGGAAATGTCGCGCCTGCGGGCGTCAGGGTAAGACCTACAGCTTTTGCCATTGCTACCACTTCTTTGGCTAGGCCGGGCTGAAGGTCTAAGGAAACAAAGTAGCCACCCTTGGGTTTAGTCCAAGTGGCTATGTCGAAGCTTCCCAGTTCTTGCTCGAAACTTTTCAACACTAGGTTGAATTTTGGTCGGATGATTGCAGCATGTGCAGCCATATGTTCTTTTAACCGACCCTTTAAAAATCGCGCGTGGCGCAATTGATTCACTTTGTCTGGACCAATGGTAAAAACCGCCATGTGTTTTTCTAGATTGGCCAGTACGTTGTCTGCCCCTGCAATAAAGGCGACGCCTGATCCTGCATGGGTAATTTTTGAAGTGGATGCAAACTGCACAATATGTTCGTGTGTAGCTTGTGCTATCGCAGCGTCGCGAATGGATTTTAACTGCTCGCCGTGTTCATCTAGGTCGTGGACGGCATATGCGTTGTCCCACATTACAACAAAGTCGTTTGCTTTGGCGTGCTTAGGCAGTGCCGCAAGTGCATCTACAACTGCATCGCTATAGGTGCAGCCTGTAGGGTTGGCATATTTGGGCACACACCAAATGCCTTTGATGCTGTCGTCGTTAGCCACAAGCTCTAGGGCCGCCTGCATATCTGGGCCATTGTCGTCCATTGGTACGTTGACCATTTCTAAACCGAAATGTTCTGCTAATGTAAAATGTCTGTCATAGCCGGGTACTGGGGTCAAAATCTTTGCCGTTGCGCAATTGCTCCAACGACGCTCGTCGCCCCAAAGGCCAAGGTCCATTGCTGTTCTTAACACCAAGTGCATCATGGTCAAGCTGGAGTTGCCGCCGGCAATAATTTCATTGGCCGGAACGCTCATAAGCTCTGCGCCTAGTTCTCTTGCCTCAACGACGCCGCGTATGCCGCCATAATTGCGCGAGTCCGATCCGTCTGCACTAAAGAAATCGCCGCCTAAGGCTTGTTCTAAACCGTTGCTAAGGTCTAGTTGTTCTGCGCCTGGTTTGCCGCGGCTTAAGTCTAGCTTTAGCTGGTTGCCGCCCTGGGCTGCCGTTAGGGCTTGGTAAGCTGCGCTCAATTCTTGTTGTAATTTTTTTAGCTCTGCGTTCGAGCGTTGCGCCAACGGTGTGCTCATAGTCCTGCGGACTCCTGTATACCAAGCATAATATTTAAGTTTTGCACAGCCGCGCCAGCTGCGCCTTTGCCGAGATTGTCGTAGCGTGCGCAGAGGATTATGCGCTGGTTGTCGCCCAGCACCATTAGATCCATGCGGTTGCTGTTATTGCAGCGCGTTGGGTTGAGGAAGCCACCTTCCATTAACTCTTCAGCCCCAAGGGATGCAACGCTGATGAATGGCTCGTCCGCGTAGCGCTGTTGTAGAACTTCATGCACCTGCTCTGGCGATGCGTCGTTCAGTTCGCTTGCAAACAGCGGCACCTCTACCAACATGCCTTTGTAATAGTTGGCAACATTTGGGGTAAAGATGGGCTGCACGTTGGTGCCGCTGTAACTGAGCATTTCAGGTAGGTGCTTATGCTGCTGGCCTTGAGCATAGCTCTGCACGCCTAAGGTGTCTGCCTGAGCTGGAGAAAAATCGCGAAACTTTTCGATCATTTGGCGACCGCCACCGGAGTAGCCAGATAAAGCATGGCAGCGTAGCGGTGTGCTGGCAGACAGCAAGCCTGCTTGAATGAGCGGTCTTGTCAGTAATATAAATCCTTGGGGGTAGCAGCCGGGATTAGAGACAAATTGCGCATTAGCAATTTCTTCTCGTGCCGTTGGGCTGAGTTCCGCCAAACCATAAGTCCACTCAGGGTGGGTGCGGTGAGCTGTGCTGGCATCTAGTATTCTTGTTTGGCCATCTGCTAACGCGACAGATTCGACGGCGGCATCATCTGGCAGGCAAAGAATGGCGACGTCCGCTTGTTGTAGCAGACGCGTGCGTGCCGACGGGCTTTTACGCTCATCATTAGCCAAACTAATCAGCTCGATATCTGACCTACCGCCGAGTCGCTCGCTGATTTCGATACCTGTTGTACCTACTTGTCCGTCAATAAAAACTTTGGCCATCGGGTTATTTTTACCTGATAGAAAATAGAAAAAGTGTGAGTATTTGAAGCTCGTACTGTTTTGCCTCAAAAGGGCAATTCCGCCTTAAGGCGCGTGCATTCTACGGGGATTGTTCGCCACTGTTAACTGCTAATTCTGTGGCAAATGCTGTTGCTGGTATTGCCGCTAGCAGGCATTAACTTAGGACCTTACCGCAAGAGTCAAAAAAGGTGTGGATTTGGCCTGCTCAACTAAATGAGTAATTGTAGTTCTCGTGCCTCATTTTGCAGGGTTTCTAACAGGGATTTATCTGGGTGAAAGCGTCGAGCGAGGTGGATAAATCTTAGGGTTTTGAGTGCGTCGAACCATTCCTGAGCGACTCGCTGACGCTGCTTAAACGGAGTGTTGTTGTTTTGAAGCTGGGGTAGGACTCTGGATAAGCCCAGTTCTTCAAGGATTTCTCCGATTTGTGGGGTGAATAGATGCTCACGGGTGCCTTGGTTTTGGCATGCGGCACCTAGTTCAGCTAAACCTTGGGCCAAAAGTTTGAAGCTTGCATAGTTGTAGCTCAGATAACCGCTACCGTTGGGCTGCTGGCGCAAAATTTCAATGATTTTGCTCAGTGCCGGACCGGTGCCAAAAGGCACTCTGGCCGAAGTTCTTGCTTGCACATCAATACTTGGACCGGGCAAAAGGGTCAGGGGAGTTATTTTGCTTAACTTGTTCAGAATATGAAAATCTTCCCCTGCACTGCGTTTTGGATAACCTCTAACGCTGGCATAGTCCGTAGCATGGATGCTCAAGGTGCTGCCAAGGCTTGGGTGTGCATATGCGCTGCCATGTTTTTTTAGAGCGGCGACAAAGTAACTCATATGTAAGTCATAGAGTCGGGCTGCTGCACGTACCTCGCTGTCTTCGCTGATATGTCGGTGGGGGAATATGGCGCACCCTCGTGGCGGCATGGGTGTTGTGAAGTAGTTCTTGGGTAGGCATGCATCGGCATCGGTTTGATAGATCCATGGCGAGGTGATGCGCCCATGGTGGTGTAGGGCCAGAGCCACATCGCTGGCGATTTTTCGTGCCAGCCCAACACCCTGTTTGTATGCAATTTCTTGCCCGGGACTGACGCGGTCGATTAACAAAATACCGCAGCTAGGGGCGCGGCTTGCTCTCTGTTCAAGATCTTGCAGAAGCTTTACGGTGCGTTTTACGGGCGCTGGGTCATAGCCAATTTGTCCTTGGTTTTCTGGTGCGTTGACGACAATGATGACGAGTAGGTCTTTTTTGTCGCTAATGTTACGCAGTAGGTGGGTTAGAAAGTCTTCGGCTTCATCAAAGGCGGGTACCACCAAACATTGGGCGTAAGTACTTTTCTGCGCAAATTTTGACGGTTGTAAAAGTTGCGGGTTGGCGGCTTCTGGCTCTGCGTAGCGGCGTAAGTATTGCTCAATTGGGTCTTTCATATTGTTACCCAATTAGCAGAGTTAGTGCAGGGTTGCCGCAACAGGCAGGGTGCTGACTAGGTTGTTTTCGTAGTCCGCCAATTGGTTAAAGCGCGGTTCGATTTCATCAACCGCACAGTGATCCCAAGCCAGCTGCACAAATAGCTGCCAGTGGCGTTCTTCGCTTGCGGTGATGGCAGCATAGAACTTTTGCATTGCCGGATCTGTAATGTGCTCGGCGATGAGGCCAAAACGTTCCGCGCCCCTGCGTTCAACTATGGCGGCGACGAGTAATCTATCGAGTAAAAAGTATTCGGCGTCTTTGCGCACTTGTTTGTTCATATGGGTCACATAGGCGTCTTTGCGATCTGCGCTGGGGGCAATTTTCCGACCCAACAGGATGCGCATGACTTCACGGTAATGATTCAGTTCCTCCACCGCTAGATCCACCATAGCACCCACCAGTTTTAGCCGGTCTGGGTAATGGGATGCCATGCTTAAAGCCATGCCAGATGCTTTTTTTTCTGCCGAGGCGTGATCTTGGAGAAAACTCTCGAAGTCTTGCAGCACCGTGTCTACCCACGCCTCAGGGCTGGGTAACAGGGGTGCTAATTTTGATAAATCTGATTTAGCCATTGGCCTATGTGCGTAATTTCTTGAGGGCAAACCTGGTGACCCATGGCGTATTCTTGCCATTCAACGGGGTAAGCCAGGTTTAGTAGGGTTTGTCGTGAAGTAATGGCGCGAGTAATTGGGATTACCGGGTCATTGATGCCGTGAGCCATAAATATGGGGGTATCAATGTTGGCGAAGCCAACACGGTCGGTAAGGTGTTGGTGATCATGCACGTAAGTAGACAGCGCCATAATGCCAGCGATTTTGCTGTCCATTGATAGACCAAGTTCCAGCGCAATTACACCGCCCTGGGAAAAACCTGCCAAGGTGATTTGGTTGGACTTAAAGCCATTGGCTATTTCATTTTCTACTAAGGCCTTGATGGCCGCTGCTGACTCATTGATGTCATCGCCGCCGACTACGGAGGAGCTAGGGTCTATGTCGTACCAACCTCGCATTTCCGCACCGCCATTCACTGTGATTGGGCGTATTGGCGCGTTGGGGAAGACAAAGCGTAAAGGCTGGTCTAGCGGCAGCATAGGTACGATGGGTTCAAAGTCACTGGCATCCGCGCCGAGGCCATGCATCCATATGACACAGCCAACGGGATTTTCGCCAGTTTCGGTTTCTAAATATTCAAGTTCGGTCATGTCAGTCATTGCGATCCTCGTCCCGCCCTATTTACTGTTTACCTCGGGCTGGCTTTTTAATCCATTAGTCTTAAGGCGAGCACCTTAACGATATAGCCCCCCCAACCACAATTAAAAACTGAAAATCTTTGCGCTGTCCAACGGTAGGTGAATATATTTTGGCTATTGGTGCCGAGCGCAAATAGCAATTGTTGATGGTAAATTCCTGAAGTTGCGGTTTTCCGACTGAGTAATGTTTTGAACGCCAATGCCAGGCTTTGAGGCTAACCAATCATTAACTTCTGTTATTAAACCGCGGTCTGTTGAAGTTTTTGAGCCGGACCAAAATTTGCGTTTGCGTTTGCGTTTTAGGGTTTTGGTGAATTTTTTGACTTTTATGTTTGAAATAGACGCCTAATTAGTTGAGCAACTTAATCTTCCGTCTAGCGATTCCAAAGGGTTTAGGAAAATTGCTCAGAAAGAGCGTTACCACAATCAATAAATCACATATTTCAACGACGGGGTAAGTCCATTATTGGTTGATGTCTACGTGATTTTTAGCAGTGCTAAAAGAGGTTTGCGTTTAGAACTTGCTCGGCGAAATGGTGCCAGTTTTCAATCCTCTGGTTAGCGCTTTGATTGCCGAGAAATAGTTTAAGTTGTTCAGCAGGGTGAGGTGATCGTTGGGCACGTTGGTAGGTTTAAGGGCGCAAGCTGGCGCATGTGATTTTTTTGATAACTACTTACTAAAAATTTTTGAGTTTTTCTTTAGGCGCTTAGCTCCCCTAGTTATTTTATTGCGTGAATTGCTCGTTGGGGTTGTAATAAGTTGTTAGTGGGTGGGAGATTTGCAAGGTTTTGTGTGCGGGCCAACCTATATGCTCAGTCAATTCAATACGCTCTGAGAAATATTAGTTAGGTTATAAATAAAGCCAAGGACGTTTCTGGTTGGGGCTGGCTGCCTAATTTAGGTGGTCAAGTCGAAGCGATTGAGTCAACGGCATTCACACCCTACCATTTCAGTTTTGTGACGTTTACCACATTGGGTTTTAGGGATATCACGCCAAAAGGTAGTCTGGTAGGTGAGTATGTAACGGTTGAGGTGATGCTAGGTTATTTGATGCTAGACGGTTTGATCTCGATATTTTCGAGCAAAATAGCGCAACGAAGTTGATAGAGTGCTGTATGTATGCGCGCAAACGAAATTTGCACGCCCTGATACGTAGCGCGGGCATGCCTCAGCGCCAAATGCTCGCTCAACTTGCTGGATTAGCCCCGCGTTACTTGGACGCGCTCAGTCTGAGATTATATTGACTATCTTCTTAGTCTCAGTGCCGTTGATATGGGCGAGCATAAAGTTAAATGTGAAGTCGATTTCCTCTTCAGGCACTTCTGGATGTAGACCGGGGTTGGCGTGCAACCTTTTGTCTTTTGAGGCGAAGGCATCAAATATATCAAGGCAGCCTTGGCGGCTAAATAATTCGTCTTCTAATTGCATCAAAAATACTATTGGGCATTCAATAAGGGCTGCTGCTTTGAGTAATGTTTCGCCGTGGGGGAAGTCTGGTTGTACGCCCATGAGGCCCAAGGCTGCCACTGAGACATCTGATCTGCTTGCTACAAATGGCACACCGAATAGAGATCCCATAGAGAGGCCGAAATAAGCGAGTTTGCCGATACTCATTTCGGACCTGATTTGCTCTACAGCGCAGCTCCAATCCGCTGTCATATCCACCAAACTATTGTCACGTTGATACTCAGGGAAAAATGCTGTGCGTCCGCCGTCTCCAACCTTGCGCAAGCCGTGTACTGGACCATCAAGGGAAAGGACAGGCAGTCCTGCGCTAACAAAACATTCTGCCAGTTGGCTTATGGGTGCCTGATAACGATCGCCAGATGCGCCATGGCCACAGCAGATCAGGGTTTTACCGACAACGGCAGTTTCTGGCAGCCATAGGGCTCCTGTGATGTCGCGCATATCTTTACGAAGGATACGAAACTCACGTGTAGGGTTGTCGTGGTTATCTTTGGCATCTGTCCATTGTATTTCTGCTGGCATAATTTCTCGCTGAATTTGCGCTTGGTAGCAGTGTGCCTTGTCCTGTTCGGCCGGCGCAAGCACTTGGCTCTGGTAAGTCTTGAGTACCCAGTGGTTCGTCATAACCCTCGCTTTAACTTGCTTGGTAGTTGCGCGAACCCTCGGCTTTTTTGGAAGGTCTGTTTGCCAAGTCTAAAAGTTAGTTTAGAAATATTCGCGCTTATGAGTGCAACTTAGAGGTTGCATAGACATAATGCCGCGATGAATGAAGAAGAACGTGAAAGCTCAAAAAATATGCGTCGCCTCGGCCCCGCATTCGCCTTTTTAAAACCCTACAAATTGCAGGTTATTGTCGCCAGCGTGGCGTTAATTGTGACTGCCAGTGCCACATTGTCGCTGGGCCAAGGTATTCGCTTGGTTATAGACAGTGGTTTCGCTAGTGGCGAGATTGCAATGTTGACCCAGTCGCTGATGTTGTTTGTAACCTTTATAGGCATCTTGACCGCAGGCACCTTTGTTCGATTCTATTTTGTCTCCTGGGTGGGTGAGCGAGTTAGCGCTGATATTAGGCTCGCTGTATTTGATCATTTGATTCATATGCATCCGGGTTATTTTGAAGACAATGCCCCTAGCGAAATTCAGTCTAGGATCACAACCGATACCACGTTGCTGCAAACTGTGATTGGTTCGTCGGTATCCATAGCGCTGCGGAATATATTGATGTTCTTTGGTGGCATGGTGTTGTTGTTTTTGACTAATGCCAAGTTGTCGTTGATTGTTTTAGCCAGCGTGCCCTTTGTTGTGCTGCCGGTAATATTTTTTGGCCGGCGGGTGCGTACTTTATCGCGCTCGAGTCAAGATCGGCTGGCTGATGTTGGTAGTCACGCAGGTGAAAGTTTCCGTTATATAAAGGTGGTGCAGGCCTTTAACCATCAGGACGCCGATATACGCAGCTTTGCCTCTAGAGTTGAGGAAGTACTGCGCGTGTCTTTGCAGCGTGTTTGGCTGCGCTCGGTTCTTATTGCGGTGGTTATGTTGTTGGTTTTTGGCGCCATTGCCATGCTGCTTTGGGTGGGCGGCCAAGATGTTTTGGCCGGTAACACGTCTCCAGGAGACTTGGCAGCATTCATATTTTACGCCTTTATCGTGGCCGGTTCTGTGGGAGCAATATCCGAGGTCTGGAGTGACTTGCAGCGCGCAGCAGGCGCAACGGAGCGGTTGATAGAAATTTTGCAATCACCTTGGGCCATTGTAGATGGCCCAGGCCAGGACCAATCCGCTGCAGATTATCAACCAGGGTTAAGGCTAGATAGCGTCAATTTCACCTACCCTAGCAGGCCGGAACAGGCAGTTCTGCGGGATGTGAGTTTTGCTATTGCTCCTGGTGAGATGGTGGCGTTGGTAGGACCATCTGGCGCAGGTAAAAGTACTTTGTTTGACCTCTTGCAGAGATTTTATGATCCGGACTCTGGGGTTATTGCTTTGGGTGATGATGATATTCGCTCGCTTAAGTTGCACAAGCTACGAGGTACTTTTGGCTTCGTGCCCCAAGATCCTGTGTTATTTGCTGGTTCGTTGAGGGAAAACCTTACTTACGCAAAAACAGATGCCACGGACGAGGAAATTGCCACTGCACTGCGGGGCGCCAATGCAGGGGACTTTATTGCGGCACTGCCAAAGGGGTTGGCAACAACGGTGGGAGAGGGCGGTATTGGTCTTTCCGGCGGTCAGCGTCAGCGTTTGGCCATTGCTCGAGCGTTGCTGCTAAAACCATCGTTCTTGTTGTTAGATGAGGCCACCAGTGCCCTTGACGCTGAAAGTGAGCAGTATATTCGCCAGTCCGTTGAAGCCCTGAAGGGTGATATGACTATTTTGGTTATCGCCCATCGATTATCCACGGTAAGGCAGGCGGATCGAATTTTGGTGTTACAAGAAGGCTCACTGATCGCTAGCGGCAGTCATGACGAGTTGGTTGCTAGCAACCCTTTGTATGCGCGCTTTGCGAACATTCAATTTGCTACTTAGTTGTAGTGGTTGAAACGCACCGCTGAATTGCGCCGCTGAATTGCGCCGCTGACTGCTCAGTGGCGACTGTGTCCCAATGGACGGCTATAGACCCAGTTTACTCATTGCCCAAACCCGCGCTCTAGTCAGGTTCGTGGGTTGAAAAGGGCGCGTGGGCGTAAAAAGCGGCGATTGTGCTAGTTTTGCTATGCAGTGCTTGTTTTAGCTTTGCGGTGCTTTGGCGACCACGGCTGCTAGGTGTTCTTTGACCCACACCCTTGCGCCTTCCTTACCCACACAGATTTTGGTTTGCGTTGCCTGGGGTAACCGTAGCCAGGACTGGGTTGAAAACTCTTCATCGCCCTCACTAAAGGTTCCATCAATGACCAATATTTCCATGCCGTGGGGGCTGTTTAAACTAATATCTGCTTTTGCGTCCCAATGTTCTAATGACACTCTCTCTCTAGAGTCTTGGAAAAGTTCTTTTATGCCAATGCCGGGCCTATCTACTGCTGGTGAATAGAGCATTGCTGCGCTATCGATGCGCACCTCTGTGCGGTCAGCCAGATCAAATTGCCATAATTTAACGAATATTACGCAACCTTTTTCTGAACCTGGGGTATGTGAGGACTCCGGTGGGTTGCGGATGTAGCTGCCCGCGTGAAAGTCGCCATGCTCGTCTTGGAAAACCCCTTCTAAGACTAAGAATTCTTCGCCGCCAGTGTGTACGTGGGGTGAAAATTGGCTTTGGGGTGCGTAGCGGACGATGCTGGTTGCTCGCGCTACCTCCTCGCCAATACGGTCGAGCATTCGCCTATCCACGCCTGGGATCGGTGATGCAAGCCAGGCTTGGCTTGCCGAATGAATAGCCACTCGTTGATCAAAATTATTATTTAATTCCAAGGGAGCTCCCGGGGCGTGTTGCACCAGTTATTCGAACAAGTTTGACTGCAGTGGGCTGTCCTTTTCTTTTAGCTGGACGCCAATACCCAATAACCTAACGGGTTTTTGTTGTCTTAACCATGCCTGCTTAAGCATATTTCGATAGATTTGTGGGCTGATTTCTTGGCCCGCTACTGAAACTGTCGTGGTATCGAAGCCGCTGAACCTAATTTTCATTGTTCGTGCTTTCACCAAACCTGCGCACTGGGCCCTTTCTATGCGCGATTCAAGATCTGCAAAGAGCACTTGTAGAGGGGTGTTGCACGCGCCCTCGTCGAGTCGGTCGCTGACGAAAGTGCGTTCTGTGCTAACAGATTTGCGGATTCGGTTGTTGTTTACCGGTCTTTCGTCCTGGCCGCGACACAAATTGTATAAACGACTACCGAACTTGCCGAATAACTTGCTCAACTCCGGCAATGATTGTGTTTGCAGATCTTTGCAAGTATGCAGCCCCAAGCTGTGCATTTTTTTTGCAGTCACGGAGCCTACGCCAAAAATCTTTTTTACTGGCAGTTGCAGCATAAATGCGTCTATTTCTGTCGGTATAAGCGTGAATTGCCCGTCAGGTTTATTCCAATCTGAGGCAATTTTTGCGAGAAATTTGTTCGGTGCTATTCCAGCCGAAATGGTAATGCCAACTTCTTCTCTTACGCGTTGTCTAATTCTCTTGGCGATCAAGGTGGCACTGCCGCGCTCAAGATCACTGTTGCTAACGTCTAAAAAAGCTTCATCTAACGATAAGGGCTCTACTAGATCGGTGAATTCGAGGAATATTTTTTGGATTCTTTGTGACTCATATTTATATTTCGCCATATTAGGCCGAATAATGACTAAATCAGGGCAAGCACGTAGTGCTTGTGACATTGGCATTGCTGAATGTAGGCCAAATTCTCGCGCTTTATAGTTACACGTCGCGATAACGCCTCGTTGGTCCGGACTACCGCCCACTGCGATGGCTTTTTGCATTAGAGATGGGTCATCACGCATCTCTACTGACGCATAGAAGCTATCGCAATCACAATGAATGATTTTTCTCATTGTCGGTGTTGTTAGTATTGATGCGCTTTCTTCTGTCATTTTGCTGTTATTTGACGACTATTTTGCCTTTAGTTTTGACTACTCTAATAAAGTTTGTTCGAGGTAACTAGCTTAAGCTGCCTTTCTGCGTGCTAACCTAGCATGTCATTCTAATGGTGATTGCAGAGAGGATGTTAACTTTGGTTGTACGCGTCGAATCAAGCGGTTTTAGAATTATTAATGAAATATCGCTGTTTTTCAGTATGTTAGTAATCTTTTGGATAGCATATTAGCTAATCGTTTGTGTACACTGTAGATTAAAAGTTAACAAATATCGTGCTAAGTTGATAATGGCGAGATCATCTGCCAAATATTAATTTGAATATGAAAGAGGGAAATCATGGGGCCATTGTCGGGATTTAAGATTATTGAGTTGGCGGGCATTGGTCCGGGCCCTTTCTGCGGCATGATGCTGGCCGATATGGGGGCTGAGGTCATTCGTGTCGAACGACTAACTAATGCAGTTCATTCTGCTGCTGCGGCAAAAGATGTGCTTGCTAGAAATCGCCGTTCAATTGCGGTAGATCTGAAAAGTCCAGCGGGCGTTGAGACAGTGCTGCGCTTGGTGGAAGGCGCAGACGCGCTGTTTGAGGGGTTTCGGCCCGGTGTCACCGAAAGGTTGGGCCTTGGCCCAGAACATTGCCTAGCGCGTAATGAATGTTTAGTTTACGGGCGGATGACCGGTTGGGGTCAAGAAGGTCCAATGGCACAGGCTGCGGGGCACGACATTAACTATATTGGCCTCGCTGGCGCCTTGCATGCCATGGGTCGAGCAGGTGAAAAGCCAGTACCGCCGCTGAATCTTGTTGGAGATTTTGGCGGAGGCGGCATGTTGTTAGCATTCGGCCTTGTCTGTGCCCTTCTTGAGGCGTCTAAGTCAAAAAAGGGACAGGTGGTAGATGCAGCTATGATCGATGGTACCTCTGCGTTGATGGCAATGTTTTATTCTATGTCTGCAAGTGGTACATTTAGCCTCGAGCGCGGAACTAACCTGTTAGACGGTGGCGCGCACTTTTACGATACTTATCGTACCAAAGATGGTGAGCACGTGAGTATTGGCTCAATTGAACCGCAGTTTTATGCCCTGCTAATTGAAAAAGCGGGTTTAGATGCGGGTAAATTTGCGCCGCAAATGGACCAAAGTCAGTGGCCCGCGTTAAAAGCAGAGCTGACGAAGGTGTTCTTAACAAAAACTCGCGCCGAGTGGTGTGAGCTGATGGAAGGTACGGATGTATGTTTTGCGCCGGTACTTAACTTAAAAGAGGCTGCTGAGCACCCTCATAGTTTAGCGCGCAACAGTTATTTGACCGTGGATGGGGTTTTGCAACATTCCCCGGCGCCAAGATTCTCCAGATCTAAAGCTGGGGAGGTAAAAGGTGCTCGGATCCCAGGCGAGGATTCTGGCGCGGTGTTAAAAGAGTTTGGATTTAGTGATGCAGAAATTGGTCAGTTAGAAGGCGACCGAATTATCGCTAAAGTCTAAATTTCACAGCAATGTGAAGTAATCGAGTCAGGTTGTATTTCTGGCTTTTCATAGGCTCAGGCCTTTAAGGCTTGTAGTTAAAAACAGTGATGATCACTTGAAATAGAGAGCAGGAAGCATCCGATGAGTGTAGAACTATTAGATAATCCGAGATTTTTTGGTTTTCGCGTACGTAGACAAATCGAGGGTAAGACCTATCAGGAATATTTTTCGTTAAAGGAAAATAGCAAGAGAATGCGCGGTGCTAAGCGCGCTGAAGTTAAGGCAATTGCCGATGCGCGTGATGTAGTGTTAAAAGATCTTCAACAGAAGAATCGCGATAAGAACGATCGTGAAATTCAGTTAGATCCAAGTGGTCAGATTCGCGGAATATTGTGCCGCATGAAGAAAGAAAAGAGCGGGACCTTAACGCCAGTCTTCCAAGTAGGTGTTATGTCACGAATACGCAGTAAAATCGTGAACACCACTGTGTCTATTACCAAACATGGTCGTGTGGAAGCATGGCAGCGTGCAGTAGATTTTTACTGTGAGCACAAGCGTATTGGTAATCGCACTAAAACTTACAAAGAACTTATAGCTCGCTGTCCTAAGCCTGCTCAGATTAAAAAGTTCACCCAACAGTAAGATCTCCTTAACTGTTGTTCAGCACCGCAAATTGGTCTTTGCCATTTGCGGTGTTTTCTTTTCCGCACTAAGCTAAATCTAGCTGGCACTACCATACCATATTTGCACCAATCAATTTAGCAAGTCCGGATTAAGCAATCCTTTGGGGGGATCTTTGGGAATTACAACAACTAACGCCACTAGCTACGCGCAGGTATATCAGCGCTCGCTCACCGAGCCGGAGGCTTTTTGGGCCGAACAGGCTAAACAAATTCCCTGGATTAAGGCACCGACGAAAATTCTTGATAAAGATCAGAATGACGTTTGGCGTTGGTTTGCCGACGGCGAACTGAATTCCTGTTACGTGGCGCTAGATCAGCATGTCGAGCAAGGGCGTGGCGATCACATCGCGCTGATTTACGACTCTCCAGTAACTAACACCGTAGCGCACTACTCTTATAGCGAAATGCGCGACTGGACTGCCCGTGTTGCCGGTGGCCTGCAGGAGCTAGGCGTTACTAAGGGCGATGTAGTAATTATCTATATGCCAATGGTGCCTGAGACTGCTGTGGCTATGTTGGCCTGCGCTCGGATTGGCGCCATTCATTCTGTGGTTTTTGGTGGGTTTGCACCACGCGAACTGGCTATGCGGATTGACGACTCAGCTCCCAAAGTCATTATGGCGGCCTCGTGCGGAATTGAAGTGGATAAGGTTATCGCCTACCAACCCTTGTTAAACGAAGCCATTGAAATTGCCGCTCACAAGCCTGAGCACGTGGTCATGCTACAACGTCCCCAAGCCCTTGCAACGCTGCAATCAGGTCGAGATTTAGACTGGCAAACTTGGCAACAACAAGCCAAGCCGGTGGATTGTGTGCCAGTAGCCGCAACCGATCCGTTGTATATTTTGTATACCTCTGGAACCACCGGTAAACCTAAGGGCATTGTTAGAGACAATGGCGGTCATGCCGTTGCTTTACGCTACAGTATGCAGGCGATTTATAATGTTGGCGTGGGCGATGTATATTGGGCTGCTTCGGATGTTGGCTGGGTTGTTGGCCACTCATATATTGTTTACGGACCGCTGTTTGCAGGTTGCACAACTGTATTGTTTGAAGGCAAGCCAGTGCGCACACCAGATGCTGGCGCTTTTTGGCGGGTTTTAGCAGAACACAAAGTGAAGAGCTTTTTTGTTGCGCCGACCGCGTTTCGTGCAATGAAGAAAGAAGATCCGGATTGCAAATTGCTCGCTGATTACGATATTTCTAACTTGGAGTATCAATTTGTTGCCGGTGAACGCCTTGATCCTCCCACTTATCATTGGTTAAAAGCTCATTTGGATGTGCCCATCATTGACCATTGGTGGCAGACAGAAACCGGTTGGTCTATTTGCGCGAATATGGCGGGTATCGAACTGTTGGAATGCAAGGCGGGTTCTTGTACTTTGCCAGCGCCGGGCTGGGATTTACGTATTTTAGATGAAGCTGGGCAAGAGTTAGGCCCAAATCAGGAGGGCGCTATTGTTATAAAAGAGCCCATGCCGCCCAGTTCTTTCCCCACGGTATGGGGTGATCATGGGCGTTATATGGACAGCTATTGGAGCCAATATCCCGGGTTTTATCTAACAGGTGATGGTGGTTATCGTGATGAAGACGGCTATGTTTTTGTTATGGGGCGTACTGATGATGTAATGAATGTCGCCGGTCACCGCCTTTCTACCGGTCAAATTGAAGAAGTTGTTGCCGACCACGGAGCGGTGGCAGAATGTGCTGTGATCGGTATTGCTGATCAAGAAAAAGGCCAAGTGCCTATGGGGCTTTTACTACTCAAAGATGGCGTCAATATTGATGCGGCTACTTTGCAGGCAGAGTTAGTGCAGTTGGTGCGTAAGTCCGTTGGTCCTATCGCTAACTTCAAAACCGCAATTGTTGTAAAACGGTTGCCGAAAACTCGATCTGGGAAAATTTTGCGTCAGGTGATTAGAAAGATCATAGATCAGCAGCCCTATACCGTACCCTCTACAATTGATGATCCGTTGATTATTGATGAGTTAAAGGAAACCCTAATTGAGCATGGTCTGCTCTAGCGATTATTGCCGTATTTGACCCTCGGCATAGGCACATTTATCAGGTATAACCTGCAGATTTTGGAGTAGAAGAAAGTAGTGATTATTGTTCAAGGAAGCATTCCAGTTCGCCCGGAATGCCGTGATCAAGCTATATCCATGGCGAAAAACATGGTGGAAGCGTCAAGGCTAGAGTCCGGCTGTGTTAGCTATGATTTTTATGTTGGACTAGCTGACCCCAATACGTTGATGCTGTTTCAGGAGTGGGAGAGCTTGGACGCGCTACAGTCCCATTTTGAAACTAAGCACATGGACGATTTTTTGCAGCAGTTACCCGATATCCTCGCTGGTGATGTAGTGACCAAGCGTTATGCGGTGCAAAGTATTGAGGAAGAAGAAGCGGTTTTGATAGAGACCGAGGAACCGATAATCCACTGATTAGATGCTTACTGGTTGCCACCGGTCGTACAAATGCAGATTTGCGCTAATTCTAAGAGGCCAGACTGAATCGCTATTGCTAATCGCTTTTGGGGAAATTCTCAGTTAATAGGATCTGTTGGCACTCAGCCCATTGCTGTCTGCAACAACAATATTGCTAGCATGCTATTTAGGAGGGCTTTATGTCTAAACTGGCTCATATCACTAATTTTGTTCAACTCACCGCTACTGTAGGCACTGCTGGACAACCTAAGGCTGATGAGTTCGCTAATGTTGCGGCGGCAGGCTATGACGTTGTTATAAATTTGGCTATGGCAGATTCTGAGCATGCGCTGTCTAACGAAGGTACTTTAGTCACTAGTTTAGGCATGACCTATATCCACTTACCCGTTAACTTTAAAACGCCAAGACCAGCGGATGTGGCTCGGTTCATCAGGTTAATGCGTGGCTTAGAAGACCAAACTAGCGTAAGTAATATATTCGTTCACTGTGTGGTCAATTTCCGTGTGTCGGCGTTTATGTATCACTATTTGAAATTGGAAAAAGGTTACTCGGACGCCGCTGCTCGATCGCCTATGTTTGAAAAATGGGCGCCTTACATGGATGAGGTTTGGGCAAACCTTTTAAGTTGGACCCGTGAAGATATTTTTGGCTAGTTGTTTACGGTTGCATTGATGGATTTTAAATGGGCTAAATCCCCCCCTCAAAACCTATAAAAACCCTCACTAAAATCTGCACAAGAGAATGGTTGGGCGATCACGTATTTGTCCACGCTCAAGGTTCGGGAGTAGCGCCAGTGGTTAAATCTGCAGTCGAAATTGAATTGATGCGTAAGGCGGGCCAAATTCTGGCGAAAACCCACGCAATAGTTGGGCAAATGGTTGAACCCGGCGTTTCTTTGCTGGAACTCGACGCGGCGGCAGAACACGTTATCCGCAGCGAAGGGGCCACACCTTCATTTAAGGGCTTCCACGGCTTCCCCGGCACCATTTGTACTGCGCTGAATAGTGAAGTGGTGCATGGCATTCCTGATCAACGGAAACTACAAGCAGGCGACATCATCACGATTGATTCGGGTGCTTGCTGGCGCTGCTATCACTCGGACGCAGCGCGCACTTATATTGTTGGCGGTGAGGCCACACATCCTGAGCGCGCAAAATTCTCAAAAACTATGTACGCGGCGTTAATGGCGGGCATCAATAAAGCTCATGCCGGTAATCGCGTCGGGGATATCTCTGCGGCAGTACAGGCGGTTATCGACGCCTCGCCTTATAGTTTAGTGCGCGAATATGGTGGACATGGCCTTGGTAAGGATCTCCACGAAGAGCCGTATATCGCCAATTACGGTAAAGCCGAGGCTGGCATCCTACTCAAGACCGGTATGGTGCTGGCAATAGAGCCTATTGTGGCCATGGGGTCGCCGAATACTCAGGTGCTGGGGGATAAGTGGACAGTGGTAACGTTAGATGGGAGCGATGCTGGTCAGTGGGAGCATTTTGGGGTGGTACAAGAGGATCATTTTGAAATTCTCTGTTAGCCAGCTTTAACTTGTGACGGCGTCAGGTCAGTCATAGAAGTCATCTACATCAGGCTTGTTTTCATCCTAGCGCGGTCATTACCGCCGTTTGCGTCATCTGATGGGTAAATGCCCGACTAATTCGGCTTCTTCGTTGTGTCCATTCGGTGCATGGCCTAATATGCCCGCCTTCACCAACAGGCTGAATAATAGCCTTGCTTGGAAGTTTCCTATTTTTTGCCGTTCTAGGTGGCCTATGTAAGGTGCGCCAAGGACATCTATTTCCTATGAGAACTATATGATCGACCTCCTACCTAGCAGAAGCGCTTCTGCAAGGAATGATATTCTATCCGGATTGACCGTGGCTTTGGCCTTAGTGCCCGAGGCCGTAGCATTTGCTTTTGTCGCCGGGGTTCAACCCTTAGTGGGTTTATATGCGGCCTTTATGGTGGGGTTGATAACAGCATGTATTGGCGGCCGGCCAGGTATGATTTCTGGCGCCACAGGCGCGTTAGCGGTGGTTATGGTTGCGTTAGTTGCTGATCATGGGGTGGAGTACTTGTTTGCCACGGTTGTGCTGATGGGCATTCTACAAATATTGGCCGGGGTTTTCCGTCTCGGCAAATTTATCCGGATGGTTCCCCACCCAGTCATGTTGGGATTTGTAAACGGTTTGGCCATAGTGATTTTTCTGGCCCAGTTAAGTCAGTTTGGTGTTGTCGGCGAACCCGGTTGGTTAGCCGGCACCTTTATGCAAGGCAGTATTCTTGATGTTGCTTGGTTGGAAGACAGCCAGCTCGTTATGTTAATTGGCCTAGTGTTCCTGACCATGCTGATTATTCACTTTCTGCCCAAGCTGACAACAGCGGTGCCTTCCTCGCTAGTGGCCATTGTTGTGGTTAGTTTGTTGGTGGTATCACAAGACTTGGATACTCGCGTAGTGGGCGACATTGCGTCCATTAGCGGTGGTTTACCTGCTTTTCATATTCCATCTGTGCCATTTAATTTTGAGACACTGACAATCATCTTTCCCTATGCAGTAATTTTAGCTGCAATAGGTTTGATTGAGTCACTGCTGACATTGCGCTTAGTTGACGAAATTACTGAATCTCGTGGCCGCGGCAACAAAGAATGTGTTGCTCAAGGCATTGGCAATACTGTCACCGGTATGTTCGGTGGTATGGGTGGCTGTGCCATGATTGGTCAAAGTATGATCAACGTGAATTCTGGTGGGCGGGGGCGTTTGTCTGGCATTTCTGCTGCGTTATTCCTCTTACTGTTCATTTTGGTGGCATCGCCTCTTATCGAACAAATTCCTCTTGCTGCGCTAATAGGTGTGATGTTTATTGTGGTTATCGGAACCTTTGAATGGAGTAGCTTCCGGGTAATTCGCAAAGTGCCAAAGAGTGATGCACTGGTTTTGGTGCTGGTTTCTGCTGTAACTGTGGCCACTGATTTAGCCGTAGCCGTTATTGTTGGGGTGATTGTTTCAGCGCTAGTATTCGCCTGGGAGCACGCTAAACAAGTGCATGTTGAGGCCCGTGAAGATCACAAAGGTTCAACGGTTTACGCTGTGCATGGGCCACTCTTTTTTGGTTCAGTAACGTCTTTTTTAGACCGTTTCGATCCAACAATGGCTAACGACGACGTGGTTGTAGATTTTGCCGGGTCGCGGGTTTGTGATCACTCTGGCTTGGAGGCTATAGATACCCTAGCTGAGCGTTACTTGAATTGTGGCAAGACTTTGCATCTGGTACATCTGAGCGCTGAGTGTAAGCGTTTGTTGAGAAAGGCCGGAAGTTTGGTGGAAGTGAACGTGATTGAAGATCCTCGCTATTTTATTGCTGAAGATACTTTAGGTTAAAGAGAAAGTTACTGCTCACGCCAATAGCAGCCTGCTTTTTGAACCGTCTGGTTTAATCCCCAATCTAAGTCTAAATCTAAGTCCAAACTTGGGCTTGGACTTGGACTTGGGCTTGGGCTTGGACTTAGGCTTGGTGTTAGTAAAATCAGGTTGTAGCGTTAGAATCTACTCTTCTGGTGGCCCGTTAAACTCTCGCAGCTTGCGCACAAATAATGCACTGACAAGGCAAACAGCGAGAGAAAAGAACAACTCCGCTGTGCCGAACCAAAATAATGCCGGGTCGAATATCACTAATATTCCGTGTATGAAATACAGCGTGCTGACCATGCAAAGTAAAAACATACTTTTCAGCTGGCCTCGTATGACACCGGGGATGGTTAACAAAAGCGGTGCTATCTGTAGCAGAAACCAAACTGCATTGACCGATGGTGTGGCCAGTGGCTCGATAAAAAATTGTCTGAGACCGGTCAGTGAAATAAGCGATCCCAACATCACAAGTATGATAAACAACCAGCCTTTCACTAGGACACTCCTCTAATTTTTAATGCAAGTTCAGCCAACTGTTGGCCTGCGGCTTCAGCTAATGCGGCTTCTTCCTTAGACAGCACCGCAGCACTGCTGTGGTCTTTGCCTTGAACATGAGTCACACCGTAAGGTGTGCCCCCTGTCTGGGTGGTGTTTAGCTCAGGATGGCTGTAAGGAAGTCCTTGAATAACCATGCCGTGATGTAGCAGTGGCACCATCATGGTCAGCAAAGTAGATTCTTGGCCGCCGTGAAGTGACCCGGTGGAACAAAATACGCTGGCCGGTTTACCGACTAACTGCTGTCCTGCCCAAAGATCTGCAGTGCTGTCTAAAAAATATTTCATTGGCGCCGCCATATTGCCAAAACGGGTGGCGCTACCCAGGGCTAAGCCACTGCACTCAGCTAAGTCCTCTTTAGTGCAAAAAATCGCACCTTCGTCGGGTACTGATGGCGCTGTGCGCTCCGCGACGCTACTAACAGGTGGTACGGTGCGAATTCTGGTCTCTATGCCAGCAACTTTGTCGACGCCGCGGCCCATGTGTAAGGCAAGGTTTTGTGTCCCTTGGGTGCGAGAATAGTAGAGAATAAGGATGTATGGGTTTGTGCTCATATTAGGTCCAGTACTCGTTCAGGTGGTCGACCAATAATGGCTTGATTGCCGCGTAAAACGATTGGTCGTTCTATCAGGATTGGGTTACCGACCATCGCCTCAACTAACTGTTTATTAGTGGTTGTCGGAGCAGCTAGGTTGAGGCTGGTAAATGTTGCCTCGTTTGTACGCATCAGTTCAATGGGCTGATATTTGAGTAGGGCCAAAATATGCTCGACCTCTTCTGTGCTAGGCGGGTTGTCCAGGTACTCGATAATTTCTGGTTCCAGGTTGTTCTCTTGAAGCAGCGCAAGGGTGGCACGAGATTTTGAGCAGCTTGGATTGTGATAAATAACGTAATTCGGCATTGAGCTTTAGTTAATAGGAATGAAGGGTACAGTATAGGCATGAGTAAGAATGACGCCAGTGATAACCGCCAATTGATTAGTCCAAGATTAGGACAGCGCTTTTTTCCCGCTGCCCTCCAACATCTGTCGCTACTTGGACAGCAACTTATTCGCTACGACTGTCTGACCTCGGCAGCAGCACTTACTTACACGACCCTTTTCGCTGTTGTTCCTCTAATGACGGTGACCTTATTGTTCTTTTCTTTACTGCCTGAATTTGCGGTTTTGGGACAGGATTTTCAAAACTTTCTTTTCCAGAATTTTTTGCCCGCAGGATCAACCTTGGTGCAGGAAAAGCTCTTAGAATTTGCCGACCGGGCTACTACTCTGACGGCGGCGGGTGTTATTGGGCTATTGATTACATCTTTATTGATGTTGGTGGCGGTAGAAAAACAGTTCAACAATATATGGCAGGTAGAGGCGCCTAGATGGAGTCTGCACCGTGTTTTAGTTTATTGGGGCATCCTATCACTTGGCCCGGTAGCCATTGTCAGTGCCATGTTAGTCAGCGCCTACTTGCTCAGTATTCCACTGATTTCCGACCTTGAAACATGGACGTTGGGGAAAACTTTACTCACCTACTTACCCGTTTTACTTACGGCGCTTGGTTTTACCGCGCTCTACGTGGTGGTGCCAAATTGTAAGGTCTCAGTGTTACATGGCTTTTATGGTGGCGTTGCTACTGCGATTATTTTTAAGATCGCATTCTTCCTCTATACCGAAGCGTCGAAGAACTTTTTTTATGATGCCATTTATGGTGCCTTCGCGGCCTTGCCCATATTTTTAATATGGCTTTATTTGGTTTGGGTAATTGTTTTGGCTGGGGCTGTTTTCGTTCGCTCCATTGCCATGGGATCCATGGATTTAGCCTCGTCCGAGCCGACCATTGTCAAAGCCTTGCGCTTGTTAAATCTAGTACGCCTTGCCCACGTCCGTGGCGAGGGTGTTGATGAGGGCCGCTTGCGTGCTGCTGGTCATTTTGCCGCCAATCAATGGCGTGATGTTGTGTCGGCCCTTCAGCGGCTTAACCTGATAAAGCTTGACGAGGATCAGCGCTGGCGCTTGGGTCGAGATCTAAAGACGGTTACTCTATGGCAACTAGTACAAATTTTCCCTGAACACGTTACTAAGGAAAGCTTGAGTGCTAGTTCTGACTTTCCAGCTCTTGAGCGCTCTTTGTTGTCCTTGGTTGAGTATGGTGAAGCCCATTTATCGTTAAGTCTTGATGAGATATTCACAGACTAAGTGGTATCTATCTTCTGGGGGCGGCTGCTATGAGTTAGCTCAGATTCTAAGCCCAAATTTTGTCAGTATTTGTGAGTAATAGATTGAATAATTCTGCTTTCTTAAAGCTAGGCCTTGGCCTCAAAGTAATTTTTTTTGTAGCGCTCTTAGGGCTATCAGGTTGTGCGAAAGAACCTAGCTATCGAGTTGCCGATGGGTCGCAGATGCAACTGTCTGAGTTACGTGGTAACTGGGTGTTGATCAACTATTGGGCCGATTGGTGCAGACCTTGCCGAGAAGAAATTCCTGAATTGAATATTTTGCACCAACGTCAAGAGGGCGAGCCTATATTCGTACTCGGCGTGAATTTTGACTATTTGGAAGGGCAGGAATTAACCGATTTGATTGGTGAAATGGGCATTGAGTTCCCTGTTCTGGTTGATGACCCTCAGGTTCTTGTTGGCTACGCAGCAGCTGAAGTGCTGCCTATGACAGTGATTATTTCGCCGCAAGGTGAGGTACATAAAGTTTTGGTTGGTCCGCAGACCGCCGAAACCATTGAAGCCAGTCTATAGATGCATGCCTAAGTGGCGGTAAATAGGTGGGGTTAACTAGGTGGCGGTAACTATGTGGCGGCAACTAGGTGGCGGTAAATAGAAAACCTACGTAGGCAAAACTTTGTTAGGGAGCTGTGGTTGCCGCGCTGATCAAACAGCGCGGACAATGCTTGGTGCTACTATCTGCTATCTAGTTTTCTATCTAGTTTGGAGTACGTCCTCGCGAATTTTCTTAGTTACGTGAGTCGTGCGCAGACCTCAGTTAATGCTTTATCCAATGGCAGCTCAACGGCTTCTTTTTCATGGCGTTGCTTGTACTCAACAACACTACTCTTTAACCCTCTGTCGCCTACTACTAATCGCTGGGGGATACCGATGAGGTCAGCATCAGCAAACTTTACACCGGGGCGTTCGGCTCTATCGTCCAGTAAAACTTCAAGACCTGCAGCTATTGCCTCATTATAGAGCCCTTCGGCGGCCTCTCTTACGGCCTCTGATTTTTGTGAATTCAAAGCAACGATGTGTAAGTCGAAAGGGGTCAAAGGTTGCGGCCACAAAATGCCATTTTCATCATTGTTTTGTTCAATCACTGCGGCCACTAGGCGTGTCACACCCATGCCATAGCAACCCATGATTGGAATTTGGCTAATGCCTTCGCTGTCTAAAACAGATGCTTCTAAGGGTTCGCTATAGGCCTTATCTAGTTGGAAAATATGTCCGACTTCAATGCCTCGCAAGAACTCGATTGTGCCCTCACCATCTGGTGCCATATCGCCTTCAACTACATTTCTAGCATCAACTACTTGCGCAACATCCAGTGGGCAATCTCGGTGCCAATTTGCGCCAGTAAAATGTACGCCATCTTCGTTGGCGCCGCAGACAAAGTCCGCTAGCGCTGCAGCATCTCGATCTACTAGGTAGGCGATTTTGCAATTTACTGGTCCGAGAGATCCGGGCTGTGCGCCCATTGCTTGGAGTATTTCTTTTTCATCAGCAAATGCTAAAGGCGATGCAATCCCCGGCAGTTTGGCGGCTTTGATTTCGTTTAGTTCATGATCGCCGCGTAGAATAATCGCCACCGGCGCTTCGTGACCCTTAACGACCAAGGTTTTTATTGTATGACTAGCTGGAATGTTCAGGCGCTTGGCAATGGCATCAATTGTTTTTTCATCCGGAGTGTCGATTCTGTCAAGTTCTTGACTCGCTGCCGGTGCGGCAGGTGGTGCCATCGCTGTGGCTTTTTCTAAGTTAGCCGCATAGCTGCCAGTTGAGGCAAAAGCGATGGTATCTTCGCCAGAGGATGCCAAAACATGAAACTCATGAGAGTTATCGCCGCCAATATTTCCTGTATCCGCTTGGACCGCTCTGAAGGTCAACTGCATGCGCTTTAGTATGCGGCTATAACAGTCGTACATTTCTTGGTAGGTGGCGTCGAAGCTCTCTTGGTTTAAGTGAAAGGAATAGGCATCTTTCATTATAAATTCTCGGGCGCGCATGACGCCAAAACGGGGGCGTCGCTCATCTCGAAATTTTGTTTGTATCTGATAAAGATTAATTGGTAGCTGTTTGTAGCTATGTACTTCGCGGCGGAAAATATCTGTGATGACCTCTTCATGAGTTGGTCCTAGGCAAAAATCACGTTCATGCCGGTCTTGTATGCGCAGCATCTCACTGCCCATTTTTTGCCATCGGCCACTTTCTTGCCAAAGTTCAGCAGGTTGGACAACGGGCATCATTAGCTCTTGTGCACCGCTTATGTTCATTTCTTCGCGGATAATTTTTTCAACTTTACGCAGCACTCTTAGTCCTAAGGGTAGCCATGTATACAGTCCACTAGCGAGTTGGCGAATAAGGCCGGCACGTAACATCAGTCGGTGGCTGACTACATCAGCATCGGCTGGGTTTTCTTTCAACGTAGGTAATAGAAGAGTCGATTGGCGCATATTTGAACTTTTGTTTGATGGTTAGAAATATACCCGCATTAGACACAGTGCACAGGGCATATCACAAGACAAAAAAAAACCGATTGGCGATCAATCGGTTCACTACTCTCATACTTATCGTCTAGATATACACTCTGTTTTTAAGACCACACAAAAACTGATCTTTTTCAGAATTCGACCAATCGTTCCGAGTTGACTGACTAAGAGTGAAAGAACTCACTCTTAGTCATATCTAGCATATGGGTACTTTTAGCCTATTAGATTTAAAAGCTAACTAGCAAAGCAGCTAATCAGCGATCTAACTCTATAGTTAGGCAATCATATCCTTTAGTTTCTTCAAAGCAGAGATGCGAACGCGAGTAGTCGCAGGTTTAGCAGCAATGACGATTTCTTCGCCAGTAGCTGGATTGCGGCCCATGCGCTTCTTAGTTGCAGGACGCTTAGCGGCTTTAATTTTCAAAAGACCGGGAAGCGTAAACTCACCAACAGAACGCTTGCGAATGTGGCGTTCTATCACAGACTCTAACTCGTCCATAACAGAAGCTACTTGAGTGCGGCTCAAATTGGTTGATTCTGCAATATCATTCAGAATTGCTGTTTTCGTCATCTTTGCCTTGATGCTCGCCTTCGGCTTAGCTGCCGGAGCTGCTACAGCGGCTTTCTTAGCCGGTGCTTTTTTCGCAGGAGCCTTTTTAGCGACAACCTTCTTTACAGCAGCTTTCTTAGCAGGCGCTTTCTTAGCAGGCGCTTTCTTGGCTGCAGGAGCCTTTTTAGCTACTGGAGCCTTTTTAGCTACGGGAGCTTTCTTAGCTGGTGCTTTCTTGGCAGGTGCTTTTTTAGCCACAGGTGCCTTTTTGGCAGCAGGTGCCTTTTTAGCTGCTGGTGCTTTCTTGGCAGGTGCTTTTTTCTTAGTAGCCATATGCTGGTCCTTTGTATGTCAAATTAGTTAGCGCATTCCGCTCAGTTTTCAACTTCAAAGCCCCTAAGCAACTTGCTTATGCAACTTATCGGCGAAAAACAAAGTTAGTCGCAACGTCTGTTTTCAAACTCTATTTCAAACTCAATTGGCAAAGTTCACGCAATCGGCAACTATTAATCTAACAACATTACCCTCTCTAACGACAATGTAGCTTTTAGCGAGATTATGAATTTAACTTTTCAGTCAATTTCACAAGCCACTTAGACTACAAAAAACCAATATAAAAACATCTTTCAATGGAATTTCGCGTTAAAGTTTGCAACTGACTTATGGTCAATGACTGCTTAAACTTTGCTATTGAACAGACTCTACGGTCTGAAGGCGCTGTTATAGCTGATCAAATACGGTGTCGCAACAAAAAGTAAGCAAAATCACTGTATTTTTACTGCTTTTTTTACGATCATGCGCCGCTTGTTGAAAGATTTACCTAGAAGAAAATTTTATGCCGATCTATGAATATCGATGCGCAGACTGTGATCACCAATTAGAGGTGGTTCAAAAACTCAGCGAACAACCTATAGTGAGTTGTCCGGAATGCAAAAAAGACAGCCTTAAAAGAATAATTTCTGCGGCCGGTTTTCGCCTCAAAGGCGACGGTTGGTACGAAACGGACTTTAAGTCTGGTAACAAAAAGAATGTCGCTGGTTCTGAATCGAGCTCCTCCGGAGGTGGTTCGTCTAGCGACTCCTAGAGCCAGTTTTAGATTCTTAGCGAAAGCTTATGTAGGTTTCGCCGATTAGGCGAAAAATATCAACGGCGGCTTTTGGTCGCAGTTTAATTAGTACAAACAAAAAGGGATGCCCATGCGCAGTCACTACTGTGGCGATATTCGCTCAAGCGATGTCGGTGAGGAAGTTGAGATCTATGGTTGGGTGCACCGTCGCCGCGACCACGGTGGGGTAATCTTTTTGGACGTCCGAGATCGCACTGGGATTTTGCAGGTAGTTTTCGACCCAGATACTCAGGAAAGTTTTGCCGCCGCGGATTCTGTGCGTAATGAATTTGTGCTTAAAGCAAAAGGTAAGGTTAGGCCTCGTCCTGAAGGCACTGCTAATGCAGATATGCCTACTGGCGAGATTGAAGTGCTTGGCTTAGAGCTGACGGTTTTGAATGCGGCTAAAACGCCACCATTTCAACTGGATGAGCACTCTGAAGCGGGAGAAGACATTCGCTTGCGCTATCGTTATTTAGATTTGCGTCGCCCGGAAATGCAGCAACGAATGCAAACTAGGGCAAAAATCACAAGCCAAGTAAGAAGCTTTTTGGAAGAGAATGGCTTTTGGGATATCGAGACGCCAACGCTTTCCAGGGCAACCCCCGAAGGTGCGCGAGATTACTTAGTGCCCAGTAGAACTCACCCGGGGGAATTTTTTGCGCTACCGCAATCGCCGCAGGTTTATAAACAGTTGCTGATGATGTCGGGTATGGATAAGTATTATCAAATTGCCCGCTGTTACCGCGATGAAGATTTGCGCGCAGATAGACAACCAGAATTTACCCAGATTGATATAGAAGCCTCTTTTACTTCTCAAGATCAGATCATGACCATGACTGAAGGCATGCTTAGGCAGGTCTTTACCAACGTCCTAGGTGTTGAGTTAGGTGAATTTCCAATCATTACATGGGCCGACGCCATGCGTGGTTTTGGCAATGATCGTCCAGATTTGCGTAACCCAATGCGTTTGGTCGATGTTGCGGACTTGATGAGCGCGGTGGAGTTCAAAGTGTTCCAAGGTCCTGCCAATGATCCGAAGGGGCGTGTGGTTGCCCTTCGAGCTCCTGGTGGTGCAACACTTTCACGCAAGGTTATCGATCAATACACAGCATTTGTTGGCCGCTATGGCGCTAAAGGTCTAGCCTATGTGAAGGTCAACGACCTCAGTGCGGGTGCCGATGGTCTGCAATCGCCTATTTTAAAATTCATGCCTACTGATGTGATTCAATCTGTTCTTGAACGCGTTGGCGCACAGACAGGCGATCTAGTATTTTTTGGTGCTGATCAAGCTAAAGTCGTAAATGACGCCATGGGTGCTTTGCGCAACGAGTTGGGTGCGGATCTAGCATTGCTAGAGGGTGAGTTTAAACCTTGTTGGGTTGTTGATTGGCCGATGTTTGCTGAAGGCCGCGATGGTACCTTTAGCGCTGAGCATCACCCCTTCACGCGACCAACTTGCACGCCTCAAGAGTTATTTGAAAATCCTGGCGCAGCACAAGCGGCGGCTTATGACGTGGTTTTGAACGGCTATGAATTGGGTGGTGGGTCGTTACGAATTCATGATCAGAACATGCAAAAAGCTGTATTTGATGTTTTAAAGATGGATGAAGAAGGTCAAGAGAAGTTTGGCTTCTTACTAGAAGCTTTGCAGTACGGGTGCCCACCTCATGGCGGTATTGCTTTGGGTCTAGATCGCTTAGTTATGTTGATGACAGACAGCCAGTCCATTCGAGAAGTCATCGCTTTCCCGAAAACCCAGACAGCTTCTTGTGCGATGATGGACGCGCCGGGCAGTGTGGAAGAGCAGCAGTTGCGAGATCTGCATATTCGCATACGTACACCAGCGAAGGCAGTTAACAGCGAAGGCAGCTAAAAGCTAAGGATGTTAACAGCTCAGGCAGTTAGGCCTTGCGCCTAGCAAGCCTTGATAGGCACCGACGGTCAGGTGCCTTTCGATAGAAAACAGGCCAGCGGCCTTAACAACTGAAATATATGTGGAATTGCGCCGAGGAGATTAGCTAATGGCAGGTCATAGTAAATGGGCGAATATTAAGCACCGCAAAGCGGCGCAAGATAAAAAGCGCGGCAAGCTATATACCAAGTTGATCCGCGAGATAACAGTGGCCGCCCGGTTAGGGGGTGGTGTGGTTGACGACAATCCTAGATTGCGTGCAGCGGTAGACAAATCTTTGGGCGCGAATATGCCTAAAGATACTATTGAACGCGCCATCCAGCGCGGCGCCGGCGGCGTTGATGGAAACGACGTAGAAGAATTGGTTTATGAAGGTTATGCCAACGGTGGCGTAGCTGTACTCGTTGAGGTTATGACGGATAACCGCAATAGAACCGTCGCTGAAGTGCGCCATGCCTTTAGTAAGTATGGTGGCAATCTGGGTACCGATGGATCTGTTGCTTACTTATTTACCCGCCAAGGGATTATCAGTTTCGCTCCTGGTGTGGATGAAGAACAGTTGATTGACGCAGCTCTTGAGGCTGGTGCTGATGACGTTGAGACTGATGACGACGGCGGCATTAGTGTTACGACGCCTTGGGAAAATCTTAACGCTGTGGTCGGTGGGTTGACTGAAGCTGGGTTTGAACCCGACCACTCTGAAGTTACGATGGTGGCATCTACGACCAGTGAGTGTGATTTAGAGATGGCGGAAAAAGTTCTGACATTAATCGATGTTCTTGAGGACCTCGATGATGTGCAGGAGGTCTATACCAACGGTGAATTTCCTGAGGAAGCTTACGCCTAGGCACCCTTGTAATCTTCTGCCCCGATATTTTCTTAGCTAGGTAAACGTCTATGGTTGAAGCTCAGCATTGTATTCTAGGCATAGACCCGGGGTCGCGCCTTACAGGTTACGGGCTGATTGCCATCAGTGGGCGTAAGGCGACTTATGTCGCAAGCGGATGTATCAATACCGAAAAAGGTGATTTGCCCAGTCGACTCGGGATGATCTATCAAGGCGTCAGTGAGATCATTGAGCAGTACTCGCCATCGGAAATGGCCATTGAAGAGGTTTTTATGGCAAAAAACGCTGCGTCAGCCCTGAAGTTAGGGCAAGCCCGCGGGGTTGCCATAGCCGCCGGTGTTATGGCGAATTTACCTGTTTCGGAATATGCAGCCCGGCGCGTCAAGCAAGCTATTGTAGGTACTGGTGGTGCCAGCAAAGAACAAGTTGCCCATATGGTGAAATTACTTTTATCTTTGCCGGGTACTCCTCAAGCAGATGCGGCAGATGCCCTTGCGATTGCGCTTTGCCACGTCAATACTGCCACTCTTAGTGGCCAATAAGGTTTAACTCATTGATCAGCAGACTCAGAGGCGCTCTTGTAGAAATTCAGGGCAACGTACTTTTACTTGATGTAGGCGGCGTAGGCTATGAGGTCGAAGTCAGTGCAAATGTGCTCGGCTCGGCGCCACTGATTGGCACTGAACTCATTTTATATACCCATTTTGTTGTGCGCGAAGATGCCCAGTTACTTTTCGGCTTTTGCGACAGAAATGAGCGCGACCTTTACCGCACTTATATACGCATAAATGGTGTGGGGCCAAAAATGGGCCTCGCTTTGATTTCTTCTATTGATCCTTCGACCTTAAGCCGCGCAGTGCAAAACAATGAAGTTGGCGTTTTGACCAAAGTGCCCGGTGTGGGTAAGAAAACCGCTGAACGTCTTATGGTGGAATTAAAGTCGAGAATTGACACGCTGCTACCCCAGTTGCCCAGCGCCACAGACTTGCCTATGTCCAGCTTTGGTAGTCGTGCGGTATACCAAGATGCAGAAGAAGCGCTGTTGGCTTTAGGTTATAAAGGTCATCAGGCACAACAGGCTGTTATGCACGCGCGCAAAGATTTTGAAGTAAAGGCTGCCGAGGCCGGTGGTGATGGAAAAGATCCAACCACGGAGCAAATTGTTACTTGGGTGTTACGTCAATTTGCTCGAAGCGGAGTTTAACGAATGGCTATTGAACCAGATCGCTTTGTATCGCCGGTTGAAGACAGCGGTGATGTGGGTTTTGATCGCGCGCTGCGACCGACCCAACTGAGCGAATATATTGGCCAGTCTGCGGTGAAAGAGCAGATGAGTATTTTTATTGAGGCCGCACGCATGCGCGGTGAGTCTTTAGATCATACGCTGATTTTTGGGCCACCCGGTTTAGGAAAGACCACGCTGGCAAATATTTTGGCGCGGGAAATGGGTGCTGGGTTCAAATCAACTTCTGGGCCAATTTTAGAAAAGCCCGGTGATCTTGCCGCAATGCTAAGCAATCTAGATGCCGGCGACGTACTCTTTATTGACGAGATTCATCGTTTGAGCCCTTTGGTTGAAGAAATTCTTTATCCAGCCATGGAAGATTTCCAGTTGGATATTATGATTGGTGAGGGTCCGGCTGCGCGTTCGCTGAAACTGGAACTACAACCTTTTACCTTAGTGGGTGCAACTACCCGAGCGGGTCTGTTAACCAGTCCTCTACGCGATCGCTTTGGCATTGTGCAGCGTTTGGAGTTCTATAGTATTGGCGAACTCACACAAATTGTTAATCGCTCGGCGGCAAAATTGAATTTACCTATCGAGGCTGCTGGTGCGACAGAAATTTCTCGACGCTCTCGCGGAACGCCACGTATCAGCAACAGATTGTTGCGTAGAGTGAGAGATGTGGCTGAGGTGCGCGGCGATGGCTCCGTGTCTAAAGCCATTGCAGATGAGGCGCTTAATTTACTTAACGTGGATAAAGAAGGTTTTGACGCCATGGACCGACGCCTGTTGATGACTATAATCGACAAGTTTGGCGGTGGTCCCGTGGGACTAGACTCCGTGGCGGCTGCCATTAGCGAAGAGAGAGGTACCATTGAAGATGTTCTTGAACCCTATCTTATTCAACAAGGGTATTTAATGAGAACTCCTCGTGGACGGATAGCGACTTCGAAGAGTTATCAGCACTTTGGCCTGCGTCCGCCAGAGCAAGGGCATGATTCTGAAATGCTTCAAGACAGATCAGACTCAGACTCAGACTCAGACTCAGACTCAGACTCAGACTAAGACTAAAACTAAGGAGCGGTTTTTTTGACTGACCAAATTTCCATATTTGAACTTATCTCAAACGCAAGTTTGTTGGTGCAAATTGTAATGTTGCTGTTGGCGATCGCATCGGTTGTGAGTTGGATGATGATCTTCCAACGCTGGCTGTTTTTACGCCGCGCTATAAATGATGTGGATTCCTTGGAAGATCATTTTTGGTCGGGTATTGATTTGCGCGAGTTTTACGGTGAGCTTTCTAATGAAGAAAACCTCAACGGTATCGAGACCATATTTGTTTCTGGTTTTCGTGAATATACGCGCTTATCTGAACAGGCGGGCATGGATGCTGAGGCAATTATGCAGGGGGTTCAACGATCTATGCGAGTGGCGCTGAATCGTGAGGAGGCTCGCCTTGAAACTCATCTGCCATTTTTGGCTACAGTAGGTTCAACCAGCCCCTATGTGGGTTTGTTTGGCACTGTTTGGGGCATTATGAATTCTTTTCGTTCCTTAGCGAGTATGAGCCAAGCGACCTTAGCATCTGTAGCACCGGGTATTTCCGAGGCTTTGGTGGCAACCGCGATGGGTTTGTTTGCCGCTATTCCCGCAGTGATAGCCTATAACCGTTACGCTGCCAAGGTCGACTCTATTATGAAACGCTATGAGGCCTTTGCGGAAGAAGTGACAACGATTTTGCATAGAGCCGCTCACGCACGTTCGTCTCAATCTAATTCTTAGCACGAGTACCTAAGCTATGGCGCAACGAAGAAAACCGATATCTGAGATTAACGTCGTGCCGTATATCGACGTAATGCTGGTTTTATTGGTGATTTTTATGGCTACTGCGCCATTGCTCACTCAAGGGGTTAAAGTTGATTTGCCTCAAGCGCCGTCGAAGTCTATCGAAACTAATGAGTCCGACCCGCTCATTGTTTCTATGCGCAAAGACGGCGCACTGTTTATGAATTTGGGTGCGCAGGGTGTTGCCCAAGACACGGATGACGGTACTCGAGTGACAGTTTTTTCGCTGGAAGAGCAGGCTGGAAAAATCTTACGCTCTCGGACTAATGTGCCGGTTTATATTAAGGCTGATCATGCGCTGGATTATGGCGCCGTTGTTCGGGTTATGACCGTATTACAGAGGGCCGGGGCGGAAAGTGTTGGGCTGATTACTGATCCGCCAATTATCGAGAGTTAGAGTGGGGCTGATTCAGACATATACGCTGCCTTTGTTACTTGCCTTGGTTATTCACTTGGGCTTGGGTTTTGCGCTTTATCAAGGCTGGGCGTCGGAAACAGAGTTATCCACAGTGATAACGCCCCAGGCTGTGAACGCCAAATTGATTGTCTTAGAGCCTAGGGCAAAGCCAAAAACCAAAGTTGCCAACCAAAAGCCAACGCCCCCGAAACCACCGCCCGTAGTGAAAAAAGCTACACCGAACAATCCGGATTTAGCAAATAAACCGAATGAAAAGAGCCTAGCCGAGATGAAGGCAGCAAAAGAAGCTGCGGAGAAGGCCGAACAAAAGGCGCGGGAGTCTCTCTTAGAGCAGCAGCGCCTTAAACGTTTGGCTGCACTTGGTGAGTTGGCACAGACAGACCTACAGCAGTCGCTTGATGAGGAAGTGCAAAACCTCAATGACATTGAGAATGACGAAGCAGCCCAATCATTTAGGGCTGCAATTTATGAGCAGGTACGAAAAAACTGGAGTAGGCCGCCAAGTGCGCGAAATGGTATGCAAGCATTGTTGCTTGTAGAACTTGTCCCCACCGGCGAGGTGATATCCGTGACCTTGGTAGAGGGATCTGGTAATTCTGCATTTGATCAGTCAGCGGAACAGGCCATTAGACAAGTGCGACGCTTTAATGTGCCAACGGAAAATTCAACATTTGAAAAATATTTCCGGCGCTTTTACTTTCTTTTCCAACCCAGCGATCTTTTACGTTAAGTTACCTGCTCAGGCGGCGAGTCCAGTGGCGCGGAAAATTTACAGTGCAGGAATTATCATGAGTTATGTAACCGGTTTTGTTTCGGCTAGGAATGTTTTGATGCGACCGTGGGCGTTGAGTCATTTACGCAGAACTTATTTTGGTTTGATTTTGTTGCTGCTGGTCGTGGCGCCAGGCCTGCAAGCTGCAAGTTCGTTAGACACCATTATCATTGATCGCGGTGTTGATGAACCCATTCGAATCTCTATTGTACCTTTTGCAATGCCTGAGCCTCTGAGCGATGAGGCTAACCTTTCTAGTATCGTGGCATTTGACCTTGCCAGAAGCGGTCAGTTTGATCCGTTGGCCAGCGAGAATATGCTGTCCTACCCAAGTACCAGAGAAGCTGTCTTTTTTCGCGACTGGCGCATATTGAAAAGCGCTTACTTGGTTATTGGGCGTACGCAACTTTTGCCTGAGGACGGTAAAGTATTGGTTGAGTTCGAGCTTTACGATGTGGCGGGAGAAAGAAGTTTAGAATCTGGCAGTTTCACCATAGAGCGCAGCCAATGGCGCGATGTTGGTCACAAAATTGCCGATTTGGTGTATGCGAAAATTACTGGAGTACAGGGCGCGTTTGCGACCAAAATTCTTTACGTGCTGGCTAAAGATGCGGGCTCGACTAGTGCCCGCTATCAGTTAGAGCTGGCAGATGCCGATGGTGCCCGAGCACGCACTTTGTATTCCTCTGCCGAGCCTATTCTTTCCGCAAGTTGGTCTCCGGATGGCCGACAAGTTGCTTATGTTTCTTTTGAAACGGGTAGGCCTAGTATTATTCTGCAAGATATTGATGGCCCTTATAGAGAGCGGCTCACCAATTTCAAGGGCATCAATAGCTCGCCAGTATTTTCTCCTGACGGCAAAAGCTTGGCTATGGTGCTTTCCCGAGGCGGTGATCCGGAGATATTTGTTATGGATATCGCCAGTCGTAAATTACGGCGTATTACCCGGCACCATGGCATTGATACCGAGCCGGCCTGGTCTCCTGATGGCAAATCTATTGTCTTCACTTCGGACCGTGGTGGGCGTCCACAAATTTACCAGGTTGAGTTAGCGACAAACTTTTTGGAACGCCTGACTTTTATTGGCGACTACAATGCTCGTGCTCGACTATTGCCGGATGGCAAACACCTAGTATTTGTCCATCGTCGCAACGGTGTATTTCATATCGCATGGCAAGATTTAGAAAAAGACAGTGTCTTGGTTTTAACTGCAACAGATTTAGATGAATCACCTTCATTGGCACCTAATGGCGCCATGTTGATGTATGCAACTCAAGATCAAGGTAGAGGTATTTTGGCCGTGGTTTCAATTGATGGGCGGGTGAAGTATAGATTGCCGTCTTCAGTGGGAGATGTGCGAGAGCCAGCTTGGTCGCCGTTTTTGCCAGATATTCTTTCTGCAAATTAGAAAGAAGTGGATATAGATAGAAGTATAGATAGAAAAGCAAAATGCAGCAGAACACAGATAAAGTGCAGTGTTAAGTAGACTACTTTCTTTACCCGTGTAGAATTAAAGCGCTAAGAAACAAGTATTTGCAAAAAGTCTAAATAAGCAGTCGGCTATTCTCGGATTGCGATTGATCATTGAGACGAGTTTTGAGAGCGCTAATAATTGGCCTCAGAACCATGCCTAATAACCCGAAACATGAGGAACAAATCATGCCAACACAATCTCGACTATCTAGCGCAGCACTTTCAATTTTGGCGGCTCTTTTTATAGCCGGCTGTTCAAGTACTGCCACTGGACCTGTAAATCAACAAGAGCCAGTAGAGCAGAACCCTGAAGTAGTGGCGCCTGTTGAAGTAGTAGAAGAAGTAATCTCAGATTTTGCTGAGGACAATAACACCCCTGTTGATGGCTCTGGCCAACCTATTTCTAGAACGTTCTATTTCGAATATGACAAAGCCATCTTGAATCCTAGCGATTTAGCAGTTTTAGAGGTGCATGCGCAAATCTTACGCAGAAACTCAGATCGTAGTGTTGTAGTTCAAGGGCATTGTGATGAGCGCGGCACTCGTGAGTACAATCTAGCCTTGGGCGAGCGTCGTGCTGCGGCGATCAGCAGTTTCTTGCGTTCTGCTGGTGTCGGTTCGCGTCAAATTGAAGTGGTTAGTTATGGTGAAGAACGTCCGCAAAATCCAGCACACAATAGTGCGGCTTGGGCACAAAATAGACGTGCGGTAGTCGAGTACAGATAGCCTACTACCAAAGCAATTAGGCGCTGATTATGGCAAATGCAGTTATGTTGTCGAAAACTAGAGACGCTTACTTTGTAAGCGCAAAGTTCAGCGTCAGTTTGCTTTTATTGGCTAGCCTAGCTAGCCATGTTGTCCATGCAGCGGTCCCTGTTGAGGAATCGTTGCAAGGTAACAAGCCCACCGCTGGGACTGTCTCGCAGGATAGTTCTTCAACCAGAGACCGATTTTCTTCCGTAGGGAGAGACAGTGTTGCTGACGGTACTAGGTTCAGAACAATTGAACCGATCGCAACAGAAGACAAATACGATGACGACCTCTGGGGCAGAAGTGACCCATTAGGCGCCGCTAATTTGACCCAAGTTCAGCAAGGGGTTAATGCTCCAGGCGAGTTTTTGCAAGACGGTTCCTTGTCGCAAATGTTTTATCAGATGCAGGTGCTGCAGCAGGAACTACAAATCCTGCGAGGTAAAGTTGAAGAGCAGCAGTACCTCATTGAGAATCTGCGTAGAGACCAAAAAGAACAATATGTAGATTTAGATGGTCGAGTAGCTGCGCTGGCTTCTAACCGCCCTGCGCCGCCGCCTGGTTCCACAGGTCAGGGCACTAGTGGGGTGAAGTCCCCTCTAGCACCTGGCAAAGTCTGGACCACTGAGCACGCTGCCTATTCCGCCGCCATTGATTTGATGCGCGCAAAAGAATTTGAGCCTTCAATTGCTGGTTTTGAGGGAATAATTGTTAATTTCCCTAACGGCAAGTATACGCCAAATGCGTTTTATTGGTTGGGTGAGCTATATCTTGCCCAGAACAATGCCGAGAAAGCGCGGCAAAATTTTGTTCAAGTGGTGCGCCTATATCCTGATCACCAAAAGGTGCCTGGAGCGCTTTATAAACTAGGCGTGTTGTATCACGGTCTTGGTGATGACAAGCAAGCGAAAACCTATTTAGACAAAGTACAGGCCGATTTTCCGCAAAGTTCTGCAGCTAAGTTGGCAGATAAATACGCGCGTGCCATAAACTAACGCTGTAGAAGCGTACTGTTTTCTTAATCCAAGTGTTGCTGAGTTAATCTCATGACCCCTCTATCCAATTCCTGGCCAATACAATGAGCGCACTGCGTATTACTGAAATTTTCTTATCCTTACAGGGTGAGGCCAATACTGTCGGTAGGCCTACGGTGTTTGTGCGCCTGACGGGCTGTCCGCTGCGGTGTCAGTACTGTGATAGTGCTTACGCATTTTCCGGCGGCGAGATGATTGAACAAGCGGATATTCTCCAAACGGTTAAAGATTTCGGCGTAGGCCATGTAACTGTCACCGGTGGTGAACCTTTGGCGCAACCCGGTGCGTTGCCTCTGATGGTTGCATTAGCTGATGCGGGAATGTCGGTTTCTCTTGAAACCAGCGGCGCATTGAGTGTTGCTGATGTGGACCCGCGAGTGGTTAAGGTTATTGATTTGAAAACCCCTGGATCCGCTGAAGTGCAGCGTAATCTTTGGGAAAATATGCGCTGTTTGAATGCTCATGATCAAATTAAATTCGTAGTTTGTGATAGGGCGGACTACGATTGGGCGCGTATGCGCTGTGATGAGTACGACTTATATAGTCGGGTAGCTGACGTGCTTTTTTCGCCAAGTCATCATCAGTTGGAATCCAGACAGTTAGCTGACTGGATTGTTGCAGACCGGTTACCTGTACGCATGCAGGTTCAATTACATAAATTGCTTTGGGGCGATATCCCGGGGCGCTAGTTAAAAACCGAGCGATAATTCATATTGCTCTATATGAATAGATAAGATGAATCAAAAAACCAAACGGGCTGTGGTGCTGTTATCGGGTGGGCTAGACTCGGCGACGACGCTGGCTATGGCCACGAATGCTGGCTTTAGTTGTTACGCGCTTTCCTTTGACTACGGGCAGCGCAGTAGTGCTGAGCTTAATGGCGCCAAAAAGGTCGCTTTAGCGGCTGGGGTTGTTGAGCACAGAATTTTAAAAATTGATCTAGGCCAATTCGGTGGGTCAGCGCTTACAGATCATGATATTGCGGTGCCACAAAGCGAATTCACCGAAGGCGCTGAGGCTGAAACCCAACCCAGTGAAGAAATTCCCATTACCTATGTGCCTGCGCGAAATACCGTTTTTCTATCTTTGGCGTTGGCTTGGAGTGAAGTGCTAGATTCTCGGGACATATTCGTTGGCGTTAATGCCGTGGATTATTCGGGCTACCCAGATTGCCGCGGCGAATACATTGAAGCCTTCCAGAATATGGCAAATTTGGCGACTAAGGCTGGCGTTGAGGGAAATCGCTTAACAGTGCACGCACCGCTTATTGACCTTACCAAAGATGAAATTATCCAAGTGGGTGTTGAGTTGGGGGTTGATTACGGCTTAACGGTATCATGCTATGCCGCTTTAGCATCGGGTGCAGCCTGTGGTCGTTGCGATAGCTGTCATATCCGCAAACAAGGATTTGTTACTGCAAAAGTGGATGATCCAACATTTTATGCCTAAATCCACTGGGCGATTCGATTTCTCATCAGTGAAGTATCGGCGCTAGATATTTTTACAAGCACACATTTAGGGCAAATTTCGGCAAAATTGGCCCAGTTATGAGTTGTCTATCGAGTGGAATGCAAATTTGCGAAATGTTTTTCAATAGATCGCGTCTGAATACTTGTCTCTAGGTCCATGGCTGTCTACAATGCGCGTCGCTCGCGAATCTAAGGGTCGTTAGCTCAGCTGGTAGAGCACCGGACTTTTAATCCGTTGGTCCTGGGTTCGAACCCCAGACGACCCACCATTTATTTTTCTTTCTTTCTTTCTTTCTTTCTTTCCCCAATTGCCCCAATTGCCCCAATTGCCCAAACGGGCAGTCATAGGCCTGGGTAACTTGCCTATATTTTCTCCATTCGGAAAATCGCTAAATTTGTGCCTGTAGGAAGGAAGTTTTCCAAGTACTACTAATCGCGATAATTGGGGTGGGTCAACCCAAATAATATGACTATTTTGCAGTCGTTCAGGCGAAAAATTCTACCTTTTGTCATTTTCATGCATGTATATATTGCAAAGCGGCGTATTGCTGATTTTGTCTAAGCAGCCATTAGGATACTTCGACAGTGACATTTCTAGTGGCTATAAGGCTCAGTAATGAGAGGAAATAGTTATGACGAGTATGTTATTAAATCGCAATTTTCCTGGGGACTCTGGGTCCTTAATTGGTGAGGGGTTTGGCGCGTCTGCAAAGCGCTATTGTTGGGCTTTGTTAATCGGCCTGTTGGTCACCCTATCTTTATTTTTACTCATGCAGTCTCTAATCTCCGGTGCTGATGCAAAAATCACAGCTCCTACAACAGCAGCGAATTTGATCTTTGTACGATTGGTTGAGGATCGCGATACGATTATTAAAGAGCCGAAACCTGTACCGCCGCCGCCACCTGTAGTTCAACCTACGACGACCTTTGATATCCCCACATCGCCAACGGGTATTGGCGATGACATAACTATAAAGATTGCGCCGCCGCCAACAGGTCATCGAACAACTATTGCTGCTACCGATGGCGGTATTCTGCCTATAGTTACAGTTGCGCCTACTTATCCGCGGCGTCAGCTTGCTAAAGGCGTGGAGGGTTGGGTGCTATTAGAGTTTTCTGTGGACCAATTGGGCCGGGTACAAAATCCTCGGGTAGTAAGTGCTATGCCGGCCAGTGGCTTCAGTAGGGCCGCTCTAGACGCGGTTTTACGGTACAAATACAAACCGAAGGTTTTTGATGGTAAGGCAATTTGGGCCCATGGCGTACAAACCCGAATGGTCTTCCAGTTAGATAATGGCTAGAGCGCAAATCGGTTCAGGATGACCTGTTTGCAACTTAAGCCTCGGCGGCAACGCTGGGGCTTCTTTTCCAAGCTCTGCTGTCTCGGGGCTATCTATTTGTCTGCATCACGAGCTACACGAAAGCATTGAACAGCCTGCCTTGTTGCGCGCCCATTCAGGTCTCTTTGCTGCCAAGTGTTCGTACTTAGGCTGTTCGTCGTAAGGTCTTTTAAGCGCCTGCAACAGTTCGTCTACTTTTGCATAATCCCCGGCTTCAGCGCTATCAATGGCTATTTGCGATAGATAGTTGCGCAGTACATATTTAGGATTGGTTTGATTCATCAATACCGCTCTAACCTCATCACTCTGGCCCTGGGTCTTAGCCACCTTTAGATAATCTGCCAGCCAAGTTTTAAGTTGGGTTTTGTCCGCATCACTCAAAAGCTCGAGGGTGTAGTAACAATGTTCCAGTGTAGTGAAGGGCTGTTGGGTATTCTCGGTAATGCCAGCCAATGCGCGAAAGAACAATGTCATATCGGTTTCGCTGACCGTCAATAAAGTCAGCAGTCGGTCAGTAAGGTCTTTGTCGTAGGCCTTTAGGCCCAACTTGGCGGTCATGGTCTTTTGCCAGCCCGCTTCGTATCTAGTTACATAGGCGGTTAGCGCGTCCTCTAGAGGTTTTGGGTCTTCTATTAACGGCAAAATTGAATTGGCCAACTGCATCAAATTCCATTGCCCGATAGCAGGTTGCTGGCCATAGCGGTAGCGTCGCTGGCCAGCGTCCGTGGTGTTCGGTGTCCAGTTCGGGTCGAACCCTTCTAACCAACCGTAGGGGCCATAGTCGATGGTCTCGCCAAGGATAGACATGTTGTCGGTATTCATCACGCCGTGGACGAACCCGACCCGCATCCAGTGCACCATAAGGTCTGCAGTGCGATTACAGACTTCCTCGAACCACGCGATGTAGGTGCCTTTGGCATCCTCGGCTAGGTTATCTAGTTGTGGAAACTCTCTTTGAATAACGAAATCGGTGAACTCTTTTAGAAGGTCTAGTTCTTGGCGTGCTGCAAGCATTTGAAAATGACCGAAGCGGACAAATGAGCTACTTAGTCTGCAAACCACGGCGCCTTTTTCTGGCGCTGCATTGCCGTCGTACAACATGTCTCTAACGACATCTTCGCCTGTTGTGATGAGCGATAGTGCACGAGTTGTGGGTACGCCTAAGTAATGCATTGCTTCCGAGCAAAGGTACTCTCTTAGAGACGAGCGCAACACTGCCAACCCATCGGCGGTTCTAGAAAAGGGTGTTGGGCCGGCGCCTTTTAATTGCAGCATTAGATGCTTGTCGCCTAGTGCAACCTCGCCGAGGTTGATGGCACGTCCGTCACCTAATTGGCCAGCCCAATTACCAAACTGATGGCCGCCATAGCAGGTTGCGTGTGCATCCATGCCCTGGAGCTGTTTGTTTCCAGCAAATACCTGCAAAAATTCTTCACTAGCACAATCTTCAGGGCTTAAGCCTAGCAGTTGAGCTGCATCTTCAGAGTAGTGAATCAATGTCGGCGCGCAAACCGATGTAGGGTTAACCCTTGCAAAGAGGGCGTCCTTTAGTTGTTTACGCTGTGAGCCGGTGTCGGCGTCTGCCGGCAATTGACCGGTGAACTGGTTATCAAAATTGAGTGATTTCATGGACCCAGATTACCCTTTGCTAGGATTTAAGACGAGAATTTAAGTGTGATTTTAGCTACAGGGACAGTTGGCGACTATTTCCGCGGTGCTGCTTTGGAGTTAATTTGGAGTTACTTTGGAGTTACTTTGCTAATACGTCTATACGATTTCCGCACCAAGTCCGCGTTGTGTCGGTACCTATCAGGGCGTGAGCACTGGTCTCTTTAAATGGCGAATGCCAATTGCTGGTGCTAGTCGCCCAAGGTTTTGTGCATTTTTATCACTACATTATCTGAGCCATTGCTGCCCTTGGAAGTTTCTCTACTGATTTCGCGATAGCCGCGGACTAAATATAAGGGCTCTCCTGCCAAGGTGGCGCCGAGTTCTATGGTGTGAAAACCAGCCTCCTTTGCCGTACGTTCTCCCAAATCTAGCAGCAAGCTACCGATGCCTTTTCGCGTCCAGTCTGGGTGGGTGTACATGGCCCGTATGCGTGCGGCATCGGTCTCAGGGTTGCTTAAGCTGTCGTCGCGGCCGACGGTATGATCGCCACCATAAAGAGTTTTGCGCTTACCCCAGCCTCCGCAGCCTACCAGCAGATTGCTACCTTCGTGATTCACTTCAATGACAAAATAAGTGCCATCTGCGATCAAAGTTTGATCCACTCCCATGGTTTCTTTTGCGGCCTCAATTTCCGTTGCTCCGAGAAAGGATTTCATATTTTCTTCAATTGACAGCTGCATGAGATTGACGACAGCTGGAATATCTGTGGTTTGTGCAATGCGATGCTTTAGTTCTATTGGCATAACGATGGGAATTGTATGGAAGGTAGTTATCGCTTGAGTCTAAATACTAGGAGGGCCCAGTCAAGAGGTAAAGGTACAGGCCACTTAGTCCACACCCGAGCAGTATCGACTGGATGACCTTGCCGTTTCTGTTGCCTGCCAGCCACTCGCACCAACTTCTCCTAGGGTGTATTGTCTGGTGAGAGGAAAATGAGGAGATCAATATGTCAGAGTCAATTGCACAAGATTATTCATCAATAGCAGATATTCCCTTAGACGAGATAGATGTAAGTAGAGCGGATTTATTTCAGAGCGATAGCCATTGGGAATATTTTGCTCGGCTGCGTAAAGAGGCGCCGGTGCATTATTGTAAGGACAGTCTATTTGGCCCTTATTGGTCGCTGACCCGGTTTAAAGACATCATGGCCATGGAGAAAAATTACCAAGATTTTTCTTCTGACGCCGGTATTACATTAGGCGACCGCCCTGTAGATTTTGAAACGCAAAATTTCATTGGTATGGATCCACCCAAGCACGACGCCCAAAGAATGACCGTTCAAGGGGTTGTGGCGCCAATGAATTTGGCCAAGTTAGAAGCCACTATTAGAAGCCGCGCCGAAACTATTTTAGATTCACTGCCTATTGGCGAAACCTTTAATTGGGTTGATTTGGTCTCGGTGGAGCTGACTACGCAAATGTTGGCAACGATATTTGATTTTCCTTTCGAAAATAGACACAAGCTAACGTACTGGTCAGATATGGCTACATCTGGCGAGTTAGGTGGTGGCCCTACGCCGGAACCTGTGCGCCGGGCGGCATTACTTGAATGCCTAGAATATTTCACCAAACTGCGGGATGAGCGGGTGACGCAACCTGCCAAGGCAGATTTACTTTCTATGCTGGCACACGGCAAAGACACCCAAAACATGCCGCCAATGGAGTTTTTGGGCAACTTGATTTTGCTTATCGTTGGGGGCAATGACACCACTAGAAATTCCATTTCTGGCGGCGTTCTTGCGCTGAATCAAAACCCAGGTGAATACGACAAACTGCGTGCCGATACCTCGGTAATTCCCAATATGGTCTCGGAAATTATTCGTTGGCAAACGCCATTAGCGTACATGCGTCGCACCGCATTGCGCGATGTTGAATTTGCTGGCCAGCAAATGAAGAAAGGCGACAAGATTGCCATGTGGTATGTCTCAGGAAATCGTGACGGTGAAGTCATAGATCAGCCAGCACGCTTTTGGATTGATCGACCTAATGCCCGCCACCATTTAGCATTTGGCTTTGGTGTACACCGCTGCATGGGTAATCGCTTGGCTGAAATGCAGCTGCGCGTGCTGTGGGAAGAAATTATGAAGCGCTTTAAGAAAATTGAAGTGGTAGGCGATGTTGAGCGCGTGCAGTCCAGTTTTGTTCGCGGTTATGCCAGCATGCCGGTGCAAGTGCATCCTTGGTAGCACCCCTTAGGTTGTTGCCTGCAAACCATTCAGCGAAGTTCTCGCTGGGGCGGTAGGGGTTTGGGTGAACAATAATTACAAATTTTCGTATTGTTAGGACAGTAGTATGGCGTTGACAGAATTAAGTCGTTCAATAGAAGGTCTGGTGGCCATAGTCACCGGTGCAGGGTCAGGAATGGGCGCAGCTACGGCAAAGCTATTTGCTGCTCAGGGCGCCAAAGTTGCAGCCATTGATATCAATCAGGACGGCCTTGATGCTGTCGTCGGTGAGATCAACGCGGCTGGCAAAACTGCTCAGGGTTGGACGCTAGATTTATCGGATAGCGCTGCTATAGATAAGGTTATAGCCGAAGTGGCCGCACACTTCGGCGGCATTGATATTTTGATTAACAATGCGGGCATTTCTATTTTTACCCCAATCGACGGCGAAGACTTTGCTAATGCTTGGGATAAAACCTTCTCGGTTTTGTTGACTGCACACACCCATACCATCCGCGCGGCATTGCCGCATTTGCGACGGTCGGCTAACCCTAGAATCATCAATATTGCCTCCACTGAAGGTCTGGGTGCGACGAAATTTGGTAGCCCGTATACCGCGGCTAAACATGGTGTCATTGGCCTTACACGTTCTTTAGCTGTGGAGTTGGGTGGAGAGGGCATCACGGTCAATTGTATCTGCCCCGGACCAATCAATACGGGTATGACCCAAGCTATTCCGGCTGAGCAAAAAGAGGTTTATGCACGACGTCGTATCGCTTTGAAGCGTTATGCAGAGCCTGAAGAAGTGGCTCATGGTACGCTCAACTTTGCTTTGCCTTCGGCAAGTTTTATGACCGGGGTTGCCTTGCCCGTTGACGGCGGTTTAACCATAAAGAATGCTTAGATTTGCTCGAAAATTTTTGCCTGCCAGATTGTCTTCGCAACACGATTGAAGCTTAGATTTAATTAGGCTAATAAAGGACGAGAAATATAGATGACCTCCTCTATTGGTGCTGCTAAAGAGCCGAGTAATAAAGTTTCGTGGTCAACCACCTTGGCCTTCGGTGCGCCTGCGGTGGGTGCAGGCTATATGTATTTACTCCTTAGCTTATATGTTATGAAGTTTTCCACTGATGTGCTGTTGATCGCCCCAGGCGTGATGGGCGCCATCTATAGTCTGTCGCGCATTTGGGACGCGATATCTGATCCGCTAGTAGGTTATTTTAGCGATCGAACTTCCAGTCGCCTGGGTCGCCGGCGAACATGGATATTGGCCAGTTGCTTGCCTATTTCCTTGGGCTTTTATATGGTCTTCGCCCCGCCCATGTCCTTCGACACCGCCGCATTGACTTGGTGGATGGCAATCGCAATTATCTTTTTTTATTCCGCCATGACGTTGTTTTTCGTCCCTCATATGGCCTTAGGTGCGGAATTGACAACTGACTACCACGAGCGCAGCCGGCTTTTTGGTATGCGTCATTTGTTTTATACCATCGGTTCAATTATCTCTCTTGCAACAATGTACTTTCTTATCACCGAAGAATTTAAACCCGGTGGTGATGTGCGCGCATTGGCTAAAGACTACGCATTAATTGCGGTTGTGGTTATGAGTGTGTTGGTAATCTATGCGGTGACTCAATTACGCGAGCGGCCAGAATTTCAAAATAGAGTTCAGGGTAGCCCCATCCAAGCCTTTCGCGATATTTGGCACAACCCTCATGCACGCTTATTGATTGTTGTCACATTTATCGAACACGTTGGCTCAGCGGCTATTGCCGCTCTAACATTGTATGTCACCCATTACGTGGTAGGCGCGCCAACTTGGGCACCCTTTGTCATATTGGCTTATATGGTGCCAAGCAGCTTGTCAGTGCCGCTGTGGCTACCGTTGTCTAGGCGCTATGGCAAAATTAGGGTATGGATTTTTGGCATGGTGCTCACTGGGGTGTCCTTCGGCGGTATGTTCTTTTTACCCTTCCTCGACACAGTGGCAGAACGCCTGTGGCTCATTATGATTATGGCAGCCTTTGCCGGCCTAGCGGCTGGTTGCGGTGGCACCATCGGGCCGTCTGTGCAGGGCGATGTGATTGACTATGACGAACATGTTACCGGCGAGCGTAAAGAAGGATCGTACTTTGCTGCATGGAATTTTGTCTATAAAAGCGCCTTGGGCATTATGCTTTTGATGACGGGGTTTGCTTTAGAGTTTTCTGGCTTTGTGCCTAATCAGCAACAAACTATGGAAGTGCAGTTGGTGATGGTTAGCTTGTACGGATTGTTTCCGTTGGTTTGCTATGTCGTTGGTGCAATATTGTTCAGTCGCTTCAAGTTAGATGAAAAAGAGTATCAAAAGATCAGAAAAGATTTAGATGCAAGGGCGCTATTGCGCTCGTCTGAAATTGAGTCTGCGTCTGCCTAATTAGGCGCACCCAGTTTTAGCTGAGTGCGCTGTTGCCTTTAAGCACCAATAAAGTTGCCTGGGCGGCGTTCGCCTACTGCCTTAACGCCTTCGCGGTGGTCAGCGGTTTGTTGCAATCGGTGTTGTTCCAAACCTTCGTGGTCTGTTTGTTTTTGCACTGCCTCTGCAATCCCTTGGCGCATTGTTGCGCGCACAGAAGCTACAGCTAAAGGCGCATTTTCTGCGATCTCGGCAGCTAACTTAATTGCCTCAGCGCGCAGATTTGCTTTGTCGGTAATGACGTCTGCCAAGCCGATATCAAAGGCTTCTTGGCCACTGATTCTGCGCCCAGTCAAAAACAGCATGCTGGCTTTTTGCTGACCAATGAGACGAGGCAACGTGTGGGTCAAACCGAATCCTGGATGAAAGCCCAGTTTTACAAAGTTTGCTGTGAAACGTGCTTCTGGGCAGACAACGCGAAAGTCTGGCATTACCGCAAGGCCAAAACCGCCGCCTACTGCCGCACCTTGTATTGCGCCAACCACTGGGGTTTTTGTGTCGAATAATTTCACTGCAGCGGCATAAAGTGGATTGCCGTCTTCAACCTTGCGGTCAGCGCGTTCTTCATTGCGCGAAGCACTGCCAAAGTTGTTGCCGGCACAAAAGTGTTTGCCTTCCGAGCACAAGACTATGGCTCTAACGTCATTGCTGGCGTCCATTTTTTCGAAGGCATCGGCCAAATCTTTGATCATTTGGGTGTCGAAAAAGTTATTCGGGCCCTTCTGAATTTCAACCACGGCAACGTAGTTGTCGATACTGATGCCTATACCTTCGTAATTCATTTCTTCGCTCATTCTAACTCCCCAATATTGCGTCATTATTTCTAAGTATAAGATGTTTGACCATAAACTAGGAATTTGCAACGCTGGGCACTCATTAAAGCTGAGCAATTGTCGCCAGTGAGGGAGAGATTATGTTGAAGTGGCAGATTGGCGATGTAACGGTAACGCAAATTGTAGAGCTGACTACGGCCTCACTAGGCCCGCATTTATTGCCTCAGGCAACTCCTGAGCGGATGCAGGCGGTGCCGTGGCTGGCGCCCTTTATTGATGAATCTGGGCGTATCATTTTGAGCATGCATGCGCTGGTTATCCAGACCCCTACTCAGACGATTGTTGTAGATACTTGCATAGGTAATGACAAAGAGCGCAGTTACCCGCGCTGGAATATGATGCAAGGTGATTTCCTGCAGCGCTTTGCCGCGGCGGGTTTTGCGGCGGAAAAAATAGACACTGTTCTGTGTACACATATGCATGTGGATCATGTGGGTTGGAATACTCGCCTGGTGGAGGGCGCGTGGGTGCCGACGTTCGCTAATGCCGACTACTTATTTGCTCAAGAAGAGTGGGCTTATTGGCGTACTGAAGAACAAGAATACGGCCCAGTGATAGAGGATTCGGTAGAGCCGATATTTGCCGCAGGCTTGGCAAAGTTGGTGGCGTCTAACCATCAGGTTTGCGCAGAAGTTCAGCTAGAGGCGACCCCCGGACATACGCCGGGGCATGTCAGTGTGCACATTACTTCTAATGGCGAAGAGGCAGTGATTACTGGCGATATGATCCATCACCCCTGTCAAATAGCCCATCCCGACTGGTCTACTACTGCTGATGAGAACCAAACAAATGCGGCCACTACGCGCGACTTGTTTTTGGAGAAATACGCGGGCCGGCCGATACTGATTATAGGGACGCATTTTGCAGCGCCAACGGCGGGTTATATTGTTGCAGATTCCAATTGGAAGGAAAAAAGTTCTAAGGAAAAAAGTTTGAAGGCAAAAGGCTTGGCAGGCAAAAGTCCGCTGGATCAAAATGAGAATAATAGCGCTGTAAGCTATCGTCTAGATTATTGAGTTTTAGATTTGTTTTAGAGAGGGGCTTCAGCGCTTGTGAGGACAGCCTGTGTGCTGCCCCAAGTGAGATATTTTAGCTGCTTGTTAATTTCGCAAAATCGCCATTTGCCACTTTGCGTGCTAACCAGACCCCTGAAAATCCTATGCCGCCAAAGATGACATTAGCCAAAATACCTTTAAGCAAGAATGGAAGACCGGCCATGTAACAGGTCATCCAGCCCTCAAGTGTGTTTGGATAAAATCCAAGCGCTATCGGAGTGGCATTAGACACGGCATAAAAAACCACTGCGCTGAGGACAGCTGCGCTGCCAAAGGTCGGCAGGGAAAGTTTTTTGCTTGCTGGTGAAAGTACCGGCGTTAATGACCATGCTGCTGCCAAGTGAGCGACATAAACAAAGGCCATTGCGGCAATTTGATAGGTGCCGTGAATTAGGTCGAACACGACTATTGTGAGTAAAACAGGTATTGCTATTAGGTGCCTAGGTAGTAGTAGCGCAGACATCATGCCAATTGCGCCCACTGTAGATATGCCGGCAGTGTGCGGCACTAGGTGCGAAACGACGCCTAAAGCGACTAAAACCAACAATATTGTTAACGGTTCTTTGTGCTGTTTGTGCAGCGCTTTCCAGGTGTTTAGTAAACTCATTGTCTAACTCAATGGTTGTTTAAGTTTGCTGGCAGCCAAAATTTGCTCGTAGGACTTTTGTCGCTTAAGCGCAATTTTAGCTTTCGATGAATAGGCAGTCTAATCTTCTAGGCATTTGATGTCCCGGCAATATTCTCGTCATGGCGATGAAAATATCTTCAGCAGCAACTCGCTGGCATGAAACGAGTGAGTGGCAGTCTGCTATGATGTTGGGTCAAGAGGGGAGTGATTTGGCCAGCAAAGACATATTCAGTGCACTGGCAGTGCCTAATTTCCGCTGGTTGTGGATAGGCAGCCTTGGCTCTTCTTTTGCCATGAATATGCAAATCATTGCCCGAGGATGGTTGGTTTATAGCCTTACTTCATCGGCTATGGATCTTGCTTGGGTGACTTTATCTTTCATGTTGCCCTCAGTTTTATTCTCCCTCTATGGCGGTGTTTTGGCGGATCGTTTGTCCAAGCGTAAGGTCATTGTGTGTGCCCAGTCACTAAACTGTTTAGCGACCTTGGTCATGGCATTCATTATCTTTTCCGAGGCCGTGACTTTCTGGGATTTTATTTGGTTCGGTTTCTTTAACGGCACAATTTTGGCTTTGTCCATGCCCTCGCGCCACGCTTTTGTACCAGAACTTATCCCTGAAAGATTGATATTCACTGCAATGGCGTTGAATACCACTGGCTGGAATTTGTCGCGGATTATTGGCCCGGCCTTTGCGGGCTTACTTATTGCCTGGCTGGCTGGAGGGGACAAAACTTCCTCCCATGGGGTAGGTATTGTTTATTTGGTCATCGCTGCTCTGTATTTTATTTCAGCAGTTACCGTACTCCGTGTAGATCGTCCTGGCTTGGCCTCTCAACAAGGTAAGACGGGTACCTATAATGAAATGCGCGAGGGGTTGGTGTATGTGGCGCAACACCCGAAAGTCTTCGCGTTGATTATTTTGTCCATTGTGCCATTTCTCTTCGGCATGCCCTTGAACACGTTGTTGCCAGCGTTTAACCAAGATGTACTGGGGGGGCACGCGGATAGTTTAGGTTTGCTCATTTCTGCCATGGGCGCCGGAGCCATTGTCGGTTCGATTGTGATGGCTGGCATGGGTGATCTAAATCGCAAAGGTTTGTGGCTATTGTTAAGTTGCGGCGCATGGGGTGTATTAACCGCTCTCTTTGGTTTAACCCAAAGCTCAATTGCTGCCATGTTTGTTATCGCCTTTATTGGCTTGCTCAGCAGTTGGAACATGTCTTTGAATCGCGGCATGTTACAAATGACAGTAGACGACAATATGCGCGGGCGTATTATGAGCATTGATATGATGTCCCATGGCTTAATGCCACTCGGTGTATTTCCCATCAGTTGGGTGGCAGAAGCCTATGGTGTAGGCAGCGCACTTATGGTCAGTGGTGGCATATTTGTTTTGCTCACAATGCTTAGCTTTATATGTTTGGGTTCGGTCAGAGGCCTTGTCAAAGAACCGGGTAAAGGGCAACCCGCATAGAAAAATGGGCAAGGTAAATTGCTCTGTCTATATCTAGTCGCAAAATTGGCCGGGGATTTAGATTTTCTGGGGTCAGCTTAGTGCTGCGAATTCCCGTAAACTTGTTTTTTAATCCAAGGATATCCTTATGCAGTGGGATCTAATTGTTCGTAACGCAAAGGTTTTTGATGGTTCCGGGCGACCCGGACGCCAAGGTGATATTGCGGTCAAAAACGGCAAAATTGCGGCTTTGGGTGGTCGCCTACCCACTAGTGCAACGAAAACAATTCATGACGCCGACGGCTTGTGGCTGACCCCCGGTTTACTTGATATCCACACGCATGAGGATTTAGAGGCAGAGCTGGATCCTGGCTTACCCGAAGTAGTCCGCCACGGTACCACCAGTGTCATTGTCGGTAACTGCAGTATTGGACTGGCTTTCGGTGCCCAGCGTAATGAACACCAAGATCCCATTGTCGACTGTTTTGCTCGGGTGGAAAATATTCCCAAATCTGTATTAGCAAAAACCGCAGACAAAGCCGTATGGAGCAAGCCCAAAGAATACTTGGAACATTTAGACGAGTTGCCATTGTCGGCGAATATGGCGCCATTTTTACCGCACTCTATGCTGCGCATTGAGGTTATGGGACTGCAAGACAGTATTAACCGTCAGCCCACGGGTACTGAGCTGTTGCGTATGACGGGTATTTTAGAAGAGGCATTAGAAGACGGTTATATGGGCATGTCTACCGACGGCCTGCCGTTACACTTTTTGGCGAATGAACCAAACCTCGAAAAACGCATACCAACTCAATACGCCAGCTTCGCTGAATACAAAGCCCTTACCGATGTGCTGCGTAAGCACGACCGTGTGTGGCAAATGACCCCAGCCACAGATGATGGCTTGCTGACTACGCGATTGTTTATGCTCAGCAGCGGTCGAATCTATGGCAAGCCACTTAAAGTCACCGCGCTTGCAGCCATTGATAGTGTCAATAACCGCATGAATAAATCTCGTGCATTACTTTTCACAAATATGCTCAACACCAAATTTTTGCAGGGGAGTTTCCGTATGCAGGCGTTGAGCGCACCGTTTCGCATTTATTCCGAAGGCGCGGTGAGCCCGTTAGCGGAAGCTGACCCGTTGCTGAGGCGTTTGATAGCTACAGAATTGGAAGATGTTGCAAAGCGTCGCGAAATTCTCTCGGAGCCAGAGTTTGTCGAAGCCTTTCGGGAAATGTGGCAACGCGGCAAGAGCGGGTTTAATTTGGCCCACCTGCGCCGTATTTTACGTATAGAAACCGAGTTTCTTACTCGCGACCTCAACGATATGGTTGTTTATCGTTGTGTAGTGACAGTGTGGTTAGATAAGTCGATGGCATGGATTTATCAACGCTATGTTGCTTGGTTAGGCCTGGCTGAGATTATCGAAGACGCAGAGGAGTTGCATGCATTTGCGGCCATGGGCAAAAATATAGCTGATGAGGCGGAGTTCTTTTTGGCGCTGCTGTATCACTTTGACCGTGACCTGCATTGGCATTATGTGGCGGCGAATAAAGATCCGGAAGTAATCAAACAACTATTATTACACCCAAACCTTTTGCCAGGATTTAACGACAGCGGTGCCCATGTGACGAATATGGCTTTCTTTGATGGCAATTTGCGTGCGCTGAAAATTGGTTTAGAAGATTCCGAAGAAGTCTTCAGCCATATGGTCAGTCGCTTGACCCAGGAACCGGCTGACTTTTTTGGCTTAGATGTGGGCCGATTAGAAGTAGGTGGGCGTGCGGATATGGCCTTGTTTAATCCAACCAACTTGGCTAAGTATGATGGTGAGGCCAGTGTGCAATATCAATATCGAGATGTGTTTGATTGCCATCAACTGGTGAACAGGTCTGACGGTGTGGTGGGTGGTGTATTTGTTGGCGGTGAATGTGTTTGGCAGGGTGATCAGTTCACTGAAGTGCATGGGAAAAAGTCATTGGCCGGTGCCCTACGAGTTAAGAGCTAAAGGGCAGAGCAGCGACGGCTCGATAGAAGCAAAGCTAAGACGCAAACCCAAGCTAAGACACAAATCCAAGACACAAACCTTGGACACAAACCTAGAAGAATCTAGATTTGTGTCCAAGGTGCTGGTTGTTACTGCCAGCTACTAATCTTTTGGTTGGCCCAACAATCGTTCAGCAATTATGTTGCGCTGAATATTTGGTGTGCCGCCACCGATGACAACATTCGGCCAGTTCAACGCCGATTTAGACCATGTGCCGCCATCTACTGCGCTTTCGCCGCCGCGCAGCTGTAGGCCTGCTTGACCCAATAGCTGTACTGCGAAATCGTCGATCTCAATTTCTAAACTGGCGCGATGCAGCTTATTTACTGAGGTTTCAGAAGTCAGCGGTTCGCCTTTTATTTGCTTAGTCAGATAACGTAGGCCATTAAACTTCATGGCCGCAACTTTCATTTCGAAGCGCGCAATAGTGCGTCTGACTTTGGGGTCTTTATTGGCAGGTTGACCTTGTAAGCTGGTGGTTTTAACCAGCTCTTTGAGGTTTTCCAGTTTTTCAAACATTTGCGTCACTTCGCCAATGCTGGAACGTTCGTTAGCCAGTGCAGACACAGTTACATTCCAACCTTCGCCTTCAGCGCCAAGTCGGTTTTCTACTGGCACCTGAACATCGGTGAAGAAGATTTCTGCAAAGTGTTTGTCACCTGCCATATTTTGTATGGGGCGAACTTCTACGCCTGGTGCATCCATTGGCACTAGGAAACAGGTGATTCCATCGTGCTTTGATTGAACATCAAACTGGGTGCGTGTGAGCAAAATAATCCACTGCGACCAGGGCGCACCAGTGGTCCAAATTTTTTGTCCATTGACTAAATAGTGATCGCCTTTTAACTCGGCCTTGCACTGAATAGCCGCTAAATCAGAACCGTGATTGGGTTCAGAATAACCCGTACACCATGTGACTTTGCTGTCCAAAATGTCAGGGATGAATTTGCGTTTTTGCTCTTCGGTACCGTATTGCATAATGCCCGGACCCACCCAAGCTAGACCCATCATTGAGGTGCCCAGTGGTGGTGCTTTCGCTAGTGCCATTTCTTCACGCAGAATGGTTTGCTCTATTAGGCCGCCTTCGCTGCCGCCAAATTCTTTTGGCCAGGCAAAACCAACCCAACCTTTGGCGCGTACTTTTTCTAGCCAATTAGCGAGGAAATTTTTGTCGCGTTCTTTCTTGGGTGGCAGATTGTCGCTGATAAAACTGCGTACTTCTTCGCGAAATGATTGTTCGCTTGCGGTGTAATCAAAATCCATTACAAACCTCCTAAGGTTGCGATTCGGTCCATGTGATAATCTGAGTCGCCGTACATTGGACGAGCCCATTTAGATCTCTTTAAATAAAGTTGTGCGTCGTATTCCGCTGTGAAACCAATGGCGCCGTGTAATCCGACGCCGTCGATGCCGATTTGCGCAAATGCATCTGAGGCATAGCCTTTAGCCAATGACACAGCTTTTGCCAACCCTGCAACATCGTCATCTACCGACCATGCCGCGTAGTAGCTCAATGAGCGATAGCTCTCTAAATCTACATACATATCAGCCAGGCGATGTTTAACGCCTTGGTACTGACCAATGGGCTTGCCAAATTGGATGCGTTCCTTGGCGTAGTTACTGGTCATCGCCAAAATGGCTGCGCCTGCCCCGACCATTTCTGCAGTGGTTGCTACTGCGCCGCAGTCGGTTAAAAACGCCAGTTGTTCTTCGCTCATTGGCAGCAAGAACTCCGCGCTGATACTCACGCCGTCTAGGTTAACGCTGGCCATTGGCTTGGTGGTGTCCATAGTCGGCTGGTGCGTGATCTTGACGTCATCTTTAGCTACGGCGGCTAGGGCTAAACCGTTAGGCCCGTTGACTGCTAGAAGCAAATAGTGCGCTGCCGCTGCATCATTAACGAAGGGCTTAGTGCCTTTCAGTACATAGCCACCCTCGCTGGCATGGGCTTGCGCGGTAATGGCTTTAGGGTCAATCCAGTTGGCTTCGTCATACAAACCAATGGTGCAAATGGCTTTACCCGCGGCCATGGCTGGCAGCCAGTCGTTCTTTTGTTGATCGTTGCCGCAAGTCAGCACCGCCGCGCTTGCCAATGCTTGAGAGGCAATAGGTAACGGGCATAGGCCTTCTGCTGCGGCTTCAAGTACTACGGTGAGGTCGATCCATTTAAGGCCGAGTCCGCCGTGGGCTTCTGGAATGGTTAGACCCAACCAACCAAGGTCTGCCACTTGCTGCCATAGCGTACTGTCGAAACGGCTTTCGCTGGCTGCGATTTCTCGCACCTTAGGCATTGGACAGGCTTCTTTCATAAACCGCTCAACTTGATCTCTGAGCAGGCTTTGTTCTTCTGTAAAACCAAAGTTCATATTTTTTTCGCTCTATAAAAATGAAGGGCGCTATTAAGCGCCACGTAATGGATTGACCGGCGGCCAATTTTCTTTGCTGGCAAGCATCTTTTCACCAATTTCAGCGACGCCCCAGACGTCGCCGTCGGCGCTGCGCTGGGCGATAGGCGTTACCTGCCAACTCAGCAGTGAGACGTTGTTGCCGGCAACCAGCCATTGTCTGCCGCTGACATCTTTCGCTTCATCTGTACACAGCCAAACCACAGGAGGTGAAACAGCTTCAGGAGGAAAGTCTTCCTGGATGTCTTCGGGCAAGATATCTGTTGTTAGGCGTGAGGTGGCCGTAGGCGCCAAGACGTTAACGGTAATACCGTACTTTATACCTTCTAGCCATAAGCAACGCATAAAGCCAGCAATGCCCGCTTTGGCTGCACCATAGTTGGTTTGGCCAAAGTTGCCGAGCAAGCCCGAAGTGGAACTGGTCATAATGATACGTCCGCCAGTACCTTGGTTAATCATTTGATCGTAAGCGACCTTGGAGACCAAGTAAGTGCCGCGCAGATGCACGTCCATAACCACGTCCCACATGTCGTCGGTCATGTTTTTGAACGACTTATCGCGCAGAATGCCGGCGTTAGCAATCAGGATGTCGATTTTACCAAAGCTGTCTACGGCTGCTTTTACCATGCCCTCGGCGTCTTCTCGCGAGGTCACTGAACCGTAATGGGCAACGGCAGCGCCGCCTGATGCATTGATTTCGTCAACTACACCATCTGCCATTGATGCGCTGGCCCCAGTACCATCCCGAGCGCCACCTAAATCATTAACCACGACTTTAGCGCCTTCTTTGGCCAGTAGAATTGCGTGGGCGCGACCTAAGCCGCCACCGGCGCCGGTTACTAGTGCCACCTTCCCGTCTAACATTCCCATATTGTTCTCCCGTTAAATAATCTCTTTCTTGCGCACAAATTTAGGCGCAAATTCAGCGTCTCTCTATTCTTAATGCCTGGGTCATCGCGTAAAGGCCTGCGTTGTTAGCGTTGCCAATAATGGCTGGGTGCTGGTTTTACCTACAGTAATGCAGCCTAATCAGTGGTGACCCAGCTTGTTTGGCTGCAACATTGTTTCTGCCCCTCGACTGCTCCCACAAGTTTGTTGCATCACTTGTGTGAGAGCTCAGATATTAGCATTGAAAAAAGTCAAAGTAGACTGCTGTCCGGGGCCTTAGCTCCGCGCAGTTATCGGCAAATATTCTAAACCGCCTTATGCTGTGCAAAGGTGCTAACCCTAACAGTACTTAACCTTCACAGCATTTGGTGCTACAACTGGCTTTTACGAATTTTCACAGATTAGTCTTACTTAGACTTTGCTAGAGCTTGGGAGAGCACGCACATGGATGAGCTATTTGATTTTACCGGTAAAGTGGCCTTAGTAACGGGTGGCAGTAGGGGGCTGGGTCGGGAAATGGCTTTGGCATTAGCCGCGCGGGGCGCAGATGTTGTTATTACTAGCCGCAAGGCAGATGCCTGTGCCAGCGTAGCCGCAGAAATAGAAGCCATGGGACGCCAAGCCATGGCTTATGGCTGTCACGTTGGTCATTGGGGGGAGATTGATGCCATGGTTGAGGCCGCTTATGCGCGTTTTGGGCGCATCGATATTCTGATTAACAACGCCGGCATGTCGCCGCTGTATGACAAGTTATCCTCAGTCAGTGAAGCGCTATTTGATAAAGTCATTGGGGTAAATTTAAAAGGTCCGTTTCGTCTTATGGCCACCGTGGGCGAGCGCATGGCAGAAGGCGATGGCGGCAGTATTATCAACATAAGTAGTGTTGCCTCTCTTTCACCTTCTCCAGCATCGGAACCTTATGGTGCGGCAAAGTCTGGGTTGAACGCCTTAACGCGGTCCTTCGCCTTCGCTTTAGGGCCCAATGTTCGAGTTAATGGCATTGCTGCGGGTCCGTTTTTGACGGATATTTCCAAAGCATGGGACATGCCTGCATTTGAGCGTAGAGCCAAATCTACTCAAGCCCTTGGTCGCGGTGGCAGACCTGATGAAATCGTTGGCGCGGCTTTGTATTTGGCTAGTAGTTCGGCGAGCTTTACCACAGGAACCGTTATTCGCGTAGATGGTGGCTCTGTCTAAGTTATTTGTGCTGGTCTAGATGAAATCGGCTTTCGCGTTAAATGAAGCCCTCTACGGCAGCAACTACCTGGCTGCCAAAATCTCGATCATACAATCTGTTTAACGTGCCCAACCCTCCGGGGTTGGCAATATTGACCTCCATCAGCCACTTGCCTACGGTGTCGATAGACGCAAAGCCGATGCGTTTGTCGACAAGATCTTGTTGAATTGCCGCAACCAGTTGGGCTGCTGGTCCTTCAAGTACGGTTTTTTCTGCATTGGCAAACTGGCTCAAATTGGCTTGCAGGCCATTTGTAGGCTTGCGTAAGTAGCTGCCAATAATTTTTCCGCCCACCACCAAAGTGCGTATTTCGCCGAGGGCGATTTCTGGCAAAAAGCGTTGCAGGCAAAAATATGCACCGGGAGCTTCAGCCAAAGTAAGTTCTAACAGCTGTGTTTGCTCGGCGCTGATGGTTTGTACACCCCTGCCATAACTGCCGGCCATGGGTTTGAGTATCCAAGCCCCTTGGCTAGCTGACATAACATTGATAAGTGTCGTGGGATTATTAGTGATATAGGTTTCTGGGCAGTATTCGACCCATGCGCTTTTACCGTGATGCAAAATCTGTGTGGAAGTGGGTGTGATAAGGCGAGTTGGTGTAATGCTGGCAAGCAGTCCGCTGCGATCTAAAAATCCGTTCTTGGGTCCAAAGCCCACTGGCCAAATAAGGTCATAGTGCGCCGCCGGTTCTCCTGCTAGCAAAATGCCACCAGGCCCAAGACTTAAAGCCTTATGGGTTATGCTTGTCACAGCCCAGCCGCAATTTACAAATGCTTTGGGCAGCAATACATGATTTGCTTCTATGCTCTCTTCAGCCACAGTGATTGCGTAAGGCTCATTTGTTGGCGGCGTTATGAGAAAAATTATCTTTTTCTGCGGCATGTAGGGTAAGTTCTCTGCAGTTGGTGAATTCTATATGACCGGTAATTGGCTTTGGCGTATTTTCAAATTTGGCGGAGTTTTTCCTAGCACCAGTATCTACAGCATGAGTTGCCAGAGTGCAATTTACTGCGAGTTTAGTGAGCACCCATAGATAGTTTTTATATAGGTGTTCGCATTTGGAATCATTTGCCCCTAATATTTTGTTTCTTAACTAACTAGTGATGATCTGCAATATGCCTAATCAGAGCCTACCAGACTATAGTCTTTCGCCTGAACAAGTACCCTTGGTGGGCAGTTTGGCGTTGAATGATACCGAGCGCAGCCAGCTCAAAGAGCAAATCGCGCAAAAGTTGCAAGCTCAGGGTGCTGTATTGATTGCTCATTATTATGTTGATGGCGATATTCAAGATCTTGCCGAACAGACCGGTGGCTTTGTTTCCGACTCGTTGGAAATGGCACGTTTTGGACGCGATCATAAAGCCGAAAATTTGGTTGTTGCCGGCGTGCGCTTTATGGGTGAAACGGCGAAGATTCTATCGCCTGAAAAGCGCGTATTTATGCCCACTTTGAATGCTGAGTGTTCGTTAGACTTGGGGTGTCCTCCAGAAGATTTTGCGCAGTTTATTCAGGCTCACCCGGATCATACGGTAGTGGTGTATGCGAACACTTCGGCCAAAGTGAAGGCCCTTGCTGATTGGGTGGTGACCAGTAGTTGTGCGTTGGAAATTGTCGAAAGTCTCAAAGCCAATGGCGAGAAAATTTTATGGGCGCCCGACAAGCATTTGGGTGCTTATATTCAGACCCAGACTCAGGCGGATATGTTGCTCTGGAGTGGCGCGTGTGTGGTTCACGAAGAATTTAAAGCAAAGGCTTTAACTGATTTGCTGCGGGTCTATCCTGAGGCGGGAGTTCTTGTCCATCCGGAATCACCGGCTTCAGTCATTGATATTGCTGATGCCGTAGGTTCTACCAGCGCCATTATTAAAGCGGCCAAAGAGCTGCCTAATGAGACCTTTATTGTTGCCACGGATAGAGGCATTTTCCATAAACTGCGCCGCGAAAATCCAAATAAAACCTTTATTGAAGCCCCCACCGCTGGTGACGGTGCAACCTGCCGCTCCTGTGCGCATTGCCCTTGGATGGCTATGAATGAGTTACGTAACTTGGATAGGTTGTTAACGGATGCAGCCTATCGTCAGAAGAATGAGATTCTCGTAGATCCAGCGTTGGGCGTGCGAGCGAAAATGCCGTTAGATCGTATGTTGGATTTTCAGGCTTAAGGTTTAGCCGGGTGCTGCGCTACTAGCTATTAGCACGACGGATTTCTGTGCGTAGGTCTTGAATTTTTTGTGTCAATTTTGCTTCTAACTGCTGGTTTGCATCATCCACTAAGCGCTGGGCGTACTCTAAGTGTTGAATAGCTCTGTGGAACGCACCGTTCAAATAAAAGTACTCGGCTCTGGCTAAATGCACACCCGTGACATTGCCCGCTAGGCCAGAGGTTTCCGCCAGTTCATACCAAACATTCACATCATTGGGGCGGCGTTTGGCTTGATTTTCCAATAATAGCTCAGCTTCGATAAAATCTTTGGTGGCTATTTTGCTTTGCCCAAGCAACATTTCTAAGGGGAAATTTCCAGGGTAAAGCTGCAATGTGGCGGTGAGCAGGCGCTGGGCTTCAATGTGGCGCTCTGCGTTGATCAGCACTTCTGCCAATGCGCCGGTATAGAGGACGCTGTTTGGATTTTGTCGATAGAGATTCTCGACCAACTGCACAGCTTCTGTGTGCTCTTTATTTTTGCTTAACGATAAAGCCAAAGCGTATTGGACGGTTAGGTCATGAGGGTCGTCTTCGAGCTTATTTCGATAGGTTTTAATTTCCGCGCCGGGAACAGTGACGAAATGCTCTCTGGCTCTCGAGCGCATAAGTTGATAATCAAAGTCATCTCTTTGGTTTTCTGCATTGTCTTCCAATTGCACCTGATCAGCATATTTGCGTGCCTGATTCTTAGCATCACTTATTCGAGTTTCTGATAACGGGTGGGTGAGCAAAAATTCAGGGGGGCGTCTGGTAAACCGGTAGGCTCTTTGCATTCTTTCGAACATGCGCGACATAGCTTGTGGGTCACGATTGGCCCGAGCTAGGGTATTCAATCCAATGCGGTCCGCTTCTTGTTCGCGGTCCCGGCTGAAGCGCAGTTGCTTAGACTGACCTACGGCTTGCACCGTTGTCAGCGCTGCTAATCCTGCGTCTGTGCCACCTGCAGCACCCACTAAAACTGCTGCGAGCAATCCAACAAGATTCGGTACACTGGAGGTCTGCTGAGCTTCGATTCCGCGAGCGAAATGCCGCTGACTAAGGTGGGCCAATTCGTGGGCCATTACCGAGGAATACTCATCGCTGTCTTGGGCATAGATTAGTAGCCCAAGATTGATACCCACTATGCCACCAGGCGCTGCGAACGCGTTGATGTTTGGGTTATCTACCACCACAACGGTGTTCAAGGCGGACTGTAAGCTCGAGTACTGAGCCAGGGTGGACATATGCTGTTCAACATAATATTGAATGAGCACATCTTTCGACAGCGGTAGAGCTGCATGTAATTGCTTTAAAAATATTTCGCCGATCTGTTGCTCCATTTGCGGCGAGACGATGCGCGAAGAACTATCACCAAGGCTGGGAAGGTCGTTGGGCGTTGATGCACTAATGCCCGGCGCCAGCAACAAGGCCGAGAGCACACAGCGCTGAGCAAGCCACCCACCTTTATCTGAAAGGCTGCGAAATAGGGTGCGAATTGAGGTCTTGCATAGTTCCTTCATAAGTCGATAGTACGCTATCTGAACTGTTAGGAAAGTTATGCAAGAAAAAAACTCTAGAATTGCGGCCTAATGCACTAAATTTGCAAGCCTGTGGTACATTTCGCTCATGAATAAGGTGGATAATATGATCAACTCTAACTCAACCAGCGCATCACCTGGGGCAACCCCGGGCGTAAATGTAGACATGGACTTGGACCTTCAAGGTTTGATGTGTCCCATGCCGTTGTTAAAGGCTAAGAAGGCCCTTAATGGGCTAGAACCGTTACAAGTTTTGCGTGTGCAAGCCACGGACTCAGGTTCGGTTAGAGACTTTTCTGTCTTTACCTCTCAGAGCGGGCACACACTGCTATCGTCTACGGAAGAAGACGGTGTTTACACTTACCTGATACAGAAAAAAGCATGAATTTTTTAAATATAATTGGCGGTTGGTTGAATCGTTACTTCTCTCAAGAGGATGCCGTTTATTTGGTGCTTTCTCTGACAGTGATCATGGCGTTGCTCTACACCCTTGGCGGCGCGTTAGCGCCAGTGCTGACAGGCTTGGTGATTGCCTTCTTGTTAGAGGGTTTGGTGACGCGTTTGCAAAACCTGCGTATGCCGCGAATTTTGGCGGTGAACATTTCCGTGTTGTTGTTCGTCAGTTCCGTTATGGCAATTGTATTCCTTATCGTGCCGCTACTTTGGCAGCAAGTTCAGAGCTTGGGCCGTCTAGTGCCGACATTAATCACACGCCTTCAAGAAGGGTTGCTCAACCTAGCCCAGCGATTCCCAGAATATGTGACAGAGACACAGGTAGCGGCAATTGTAGAGCAGGGCGCGCGTGAATTAGGTAACGTTAGTGGCGTTATTTTAGAGAGTGCATTTTCTCAAGTGTTTTCGGTTTTTGGCCTACTAATTTATTTGGTCTTAGTGCCAATTTCAGTGTTTTTCCTGTTGAAAGATAAAGATGCTCTTTTGGCCTGGGTGGTTTCTATTTTACCCAAGAAGCGTCCGCTATTAGATTCTGTTGGGGTTGAGATGAATGCGCAGTTAGGCAATTACGTGCGCGGCAAGGTGTTGGAGATTTTAATTGTAGGCAGCGTCACCTTCGTTACCTTTATTCTCTTTGGCCTAAATTACGCAGCTCTGTTGGCAGTGATTGTTGGCGTTTCTGTGTTGATTCCCTTTGTCGGCGCCGCGATAGTGACCTTGCCGGTATTTGCAGTGGCGGTTTTGCAGTTCGGTTTCACGTTAGATCTTGGTTGGATCATGTTGGCCTATCTCTTTATTCAATTTTTGGACGGCAATGTTTTGGTGCCATTATTATTCTCCGAGGCTGTAGACCTGCACCCAATCACAATTATTATAGCGGTACTCGCATTTGGTGGCCTCGGCGGTATCTGGGGTGTGTTCTTTGCTATCCCATTGGCCACCCTGATCAAGGCAATTTATTCTGCTTGGCCTAATGTAGATGAAGAGCTAGACGAAGAGTTAAAAGGAGGCGGAGTAAAGCCGAACTAGATACTCGCAAACGCATGCCCAGTGGCAATTCATAGAGCCCTGAGTAGGCACAAAGCCACTTTGAAAAGTATTAGTAAAACAGGACCATCGCGATGAGATCATTCCATAACTTGTTAAAGCAGAGTTGCGTTCTATGCCTTTGTGTGGGCATTCCTTTGACCGGATGTGGTGACAAAAAAGCTGCCACGCAGGCTGTCGTAGAGCTTGATCAAATGACGGCAGTTAAGGTTGGTGGCAAGACAGAGGTAGATGAGAAAGAAATCAAAACCATTGAATCTGTTGTCAAAGATGCCGAAGTCATTGCTGGTTTCTTTACGCTATATCGCAACTCAAGTGACGGTTCGGTGCATTTGCGTATCAAGCAGGATCAGCTTGATCAGGAATTTATACATACTGTCACTCTAGTCGATGGCGTAGTGGAAGGTGGACATTTTCGTGGCCAGTATAGAGATAACAAAGTACTCAAGGTTACCCGACACTTTGACCGTGTTGAATTCGTCCAAGCCAATACGCTGTTCTATTTAGACCCAGCAAGCCCACTGAATCGTGCTAAAGATGCCAATGTGCCTGATGCGGTGCTAGCCGTCGCGAAAATTGTTGCCGAAGACAAAGTTGGCGGTGATATTTTGGTAGAGGTTGGCGGTGTATTTATAGGCGAAGCATTGAGTCAAATTAAGGCTTCGCCTCGGCCCGACGAAAAGCCAGGAAAAGCTTTTGCATTGGGTAAGCTGAGTACGGATCGATCAAAAATAGTCAGGCTTGCCAGTTATCCGGACAATACGTTGGTCACCACCGATTTAGTCTATGAAGACCAAGCGCCTACGGTTGAAGGTGGTGAAGATGTCACCGATAGTCGCTATGTCAGCGTACTTATTCAGCATAATTTTATTGCTATGCCTTCAGCAGATTACCAGCCGCGACGTGATGACTATCGTGTAGGTTTTTTTACCGATCGTATCACCGACTTGACCAGCCGCGACCCGGCACCTTACAAGGATGTAGTCAATCGCTGGCGCTTGGTTAAGAAAGATCCTACCGCGAAAATCTCAGACCCAGTTGAACCCATTGTCTGGTGGATTGAAAACACCACGCCCTACGAGTTTCGTGACCTTATTAAGGCCGCAGGTCTGAGCTGGAACAGTGCCTTTGAGAAGGCAGGGTTCAGCAATGCCATTGAGATAAACGTGCAACCTGATGACGCCACATGGGACGCCGGAGACATTCGTTATAATGTGATGCGCTGGACCTCTTCACCGACGCCCCCTTTTGGTGGGTATGGTCCGTCTTTTTCCAATCCGCGCACAGGGCAGATCATTGGAGCGGACATAATGTTGGAGTTCGCCTATTTGACCAGTCGCTTGAAGATTAAGGAGCTACTGCAGCCTACTCCGAAGCATGCTCTGCCAGCCGACAAACACGGCAAATACTGTGATTTGGGCTACCAGATGCAGGCGGATTTTTTGTTCGCCGACCAAGCGCTGCTGTTGAGCAGCGCGCCAGATGCACTGCGTGAACAGCTGATTAAAGACAGCATATACATGCTCACCCTACATGAAATTGGGCACACCTTGGGTTTGACCCATAATATGCGCGCCAGCCAGCTTTTACCCAATGTCTTTGACCCTGTTGCAGTGGCGGAAAAAGGACTTTCTGCGTCGGTGATGGATTATGAGGCGGTAAACGTTGCGCCAGCTAACAAGACACAAACGTTGTTCTATCAAAACCGCCCTGGTCCATATGACGATTGGGCTATCACTTATGCATACGCTGAATTTGCCAAGGCTGATCAGGCTCAGGGCCTTGATGAAATTTTGGCCAGAGCCAGTGAACCCCAATTGACCTACGGTAATGACGCTGATGATATGCGTAGTCCTGGGCGCGGTATCGACCCGCACATTAATATCTATGATCTAAGTAGCGATGCAATTGGTTATGCCCAACAACGCCTCGAACATTTGAAGACGGTGCAAGGGCAGCTTGCCGAGTCTTATCAAGGCGAAAGTTATCAAAAGTTGTATAACAATTACGTGGTGCTGATGAATCAGTTCAAGCGTTCCTCTGGGGTGGTTTCGCGATATGTTGGTGGCGTACATATTAACCGCTTGCCGCCGGGTAGTTCTGACCTTTCACCCTACGAGCCGGTGTCGGCAGAGCAGCAGCGGCGAGCAATGAAAGTGCTCAACGACTATATTTTTGCACCCAATGTTCTTGCGCAATCCCAGCCGCTTTTCAGTAAATTGCAGCAGCAGCGCAGAGGCTTTGATTTTTACGACAGTCCTGAAGATCCAAAGATTCATCAAATGTTTCTGTCAGTACAAAAAAATGTTTTAGCGCACTTGCTTCACCCCAAAACATTGCAACGCATTACTGATTCAAGTGCTTACGGTAATGAATATGAGCTTGGTCAAGTGATGACTGATCTAACTGAGGCAGTTTTTGCCGTCGATATGGCGGGAAATGTCGGAAGTTTTCGGCAATACCTACAAATTGAATTCATCCACCGCTTAACAAAAATACTTAACGACAATTCTGGCAAGTTTGATGCTCTGGCGCGGTCAGCGGTGTTGGTGCAACTGGAAAATTTGGCTACAAGTATCGAAAATAAAGGGCGCAATCAGGTTGCGACTGGATTGAATGTCTCTACTCAGGCCCATGTTAGGCATCTCGACAGGTTGTTGCGCAAGAGTCTGCTCATTGAACATTGATCGATTGTGCAAAGTGGAGCAAAAAAATGTGCGATATATGGTTTTTACCGGTGACGCAGAGCTTGTTACCTACACCACGCCTGCGTACCATTTCGCTTTTACTAAAACCACATAGGCGAACCTTATGCTGACAGGGAGTATTGTTGCCCTAGTTACCCCAATGCGCGACAACGGCGACATCGATTGGGTGGCTTTGGACAGCCTTATAGAGTGGCATATTGAAAGTGGCACCCACGGTATTGTGCCCATGGGCACCACGGGTGAATCCGCGACCTTAGATACAGATGAACACTTACAGGTCATCAAGCGCACTATCGAAGTAGTCGCCAAGCGCATTCCAGTTATTGCTGGCACAGGTAGTAATTCTACCGCCGAAGCCATTCACCAAACTCAAGAAGCCCAAGGGTTGGGAGCGGATGCCTGTTTACTGGTTACGCCTTATTACAATCGCCCTACCCAAGAAGGTTTGTACCAGCATTATAAGGCCATTTCAGATGCCACAACTGTGCCTATCGTCTTGTATAACGTACCGCCGCGAACCGGCTGCGACATGCAGGCAGAGACAGTGGCAAGGCTGGCGAATTTTTCTAATATCGTCGGAATTAAGGATGCCTGCGGAGACGCAACCAGAGTCAGTGCGATTAAGAGCGCGCTAACTGGCGCGGCTCAAGACGACTTTTTTCTGCTCTCTGGAGAAGATGCGCAGACCTTAGAGATGATGACTTTGGGCGCGGCAGGTACAATTTCTGTAACCGCTAATGTGCTACCTGAATTGATGTCAGAATTTTGTGCCAGTTACTTGAAAGGTGACCACGCTCGAGCAAAGATTTTAGATACAAGGCTGCAACCGGTGCATGATGCGCTGTTCGTCGAATCATCGCCCACCCCAACCAAGTGGATTCTCAGTGAATTGGGTCGTATGCAAGGGGGCATTCGTTTACCCCTTATTCCATTGAGTGACCAGCACCACGAACAAGTGCGTAACGCAGTAACTACAGCCGGAGCAGGCAAATGAGATTTATAAGTATCGTATTACTCGTCTGTCTGACTGCAAGCTGTGGTTGGTTTGGCGGTGCTGCACCTGAGGAAGAATCCTATATCGACACGAAGCCGTTGCCACCTTTGCAAATACCGGATGATCTGGATGGCAGCATTGTTGACAATCCTATTCTGCTGCCGGTGATTGGCGAGCAACGTAATCCATCTTTCTATCCTCAAAGACCACCGTTACCTGATGCTCTTTACGCCAGCGACAATAGAGATGAAGTACGCCTACAAGCTTTGGGTGGACGTAATTGGTTGGTGGTGCCTGAGCCGGCAACTACTGCGTGGCCCAAGATGAAACAGTTCTTTGCTGATAACGGCATTGTTTTAGAGATGGATAGGCCAGAAGTTGGGCGCCTTAACACCGCTTGGTTGACCGTTGAAGATAAAGATTACCGAGACGTTGTGCGCACACTTTTGCGTAATAATCGACGTGGTGAAGAAGCCGTTCCTGCACAGGACGGTGTCGAAGGCACAGCTCAAAACCAGGGCAAAGATAGGTTCTTAATTCGTGTCGAGCAGGGTCTGCAGCCGCAGTCTACGGAAGTACACATTCGTCACGAAAATGACACGCAAGATCAACTTGCAGCCGACGATGTGATTTCCCTAAATGATCTGAAATCTAATATGGCGACCGCCGAACGCAGTTTGCTGAATGAAATTGGCGGCTATATCGCGGCCCGAGTTGCAGAGACAACGGTATCTAAGGTGGCCCTGCAAATCGGCGCTAGCGCAAAAACCGACTTGTCGCGAAATGCTGATGGCGTGCCGGTACTTAAGCTCTTTCTTGACCGCTCGCGTGCTTGGGCAACTTTAGGTCAAGCTATGAAGAATGCGGAAATAGAGGTTAACGAGCAAAGCAGCGATGCCGGCGAGTATGATGTGACGATCGCTACTGAGTTATTTTCTGGTGACGCCAAAGGCAGCGTTTTATGCCGAGTGACTTTTTCTTGTAACAGTGAAGCCAGACGGATAAATGCAGTCATTCAAATGTCAGGTGATGCTGAGAGCGGTTTCGATGTCATTGTTGTACAAGACGGTGCGCCGATGACTGACGCCGACAAAGCTCAGAAGATCCTAGTACTCATCAGAGAATTCGCCACTTAATGGGTGGTTTTGCATCCCTTGGCAGTGGTAGTCGCGGCAATGGCACTCTTGTTGCTATAGGCGATGCCATTTTTTTGGTTGACTGTGGCTTTAACCGTAAACAAGCGGAGCAGCGTTTAGCGCGGTTAGAAATGAGCCCTGGTGATATAACAGCTATTTTGGTTAGCCATGAGCACAGCGATCATATTGCCGGAGTGGCAGGGTTGTCTCATCGCTATGCAATACCGGTGTACGCCTCTCATGGGACATTAAAGAACAGTCCCCAAGATTTCCAGTGCAATGCCTTTGATGGCGACGCGCCCTTTGAAGTGGAAGGTGTTCTGGTTAATCCGGTTAGAGTGCCTCACGACGCTCGAGAGCCCACGCAATTTGTCTTGTCTAAGGACGCTACCAAAATAGGTGTGCTGTCCGACCTTGGGAGCGTGACGCCCCATGTAGTGAAGCAGTTTGAGCACTGTACGCATTTACTCTTAGAAGCGAACCATGATCGCAATATGCTTTTTGCTGGCGCTTACCCGCCAGCGTTGAAGCGCCGTGTGGCTGCAGATCACGGACACCTTTCCAACGCTCAGGCACGAGATCTACTTGGTTTGTTAGCGCATAAAGACCTACACGTTGTGATTGGTCATGTGAGTGCGCAAAATAATGCCGTTAATCTTGTCGACGAAATGTTTGCCGAGCTTCGAGAACAGGTGGCGAGCTTGGTTATTGCCACGCAAAATGAAGGCTTTGACTGGATTGGCAAAAAGCCACTAACACGGCAAATTTCCTTCGATAAGGTGATTTGAGAGACCCCGCCAAATAGTATTGGAAGGTTGCCTAGATGTTCGTTCATCGCAAAAAAGATGTTCGTTCATCGTCAAACAAGATGTTAACCCATCGCCTAAAAGACTCGCTGTCATTGCCAAAAATGTTTGTGGAGTGCTTTGGTGAATGAAACAGTCGCGTAAATTTATAAACACACCGTTCACGCCCAGTGACCCAATAAAAGGATTCCTTATTCATGCAAGTTAATGCCCCAATCCACGTTACCGTGGACTCGTTTCAAACCGATGTTATCGACAAGTCACAGACCATACCCGTTGTTGTTCTATTTTGGGCAGAGCAGGTTCCCTTATCTGTGCAGGGCAGAGCTCTGCTCGAGCAGCTGCTCGCCGAATACCAGGGTAAATTTATTTTGGCCCTGTCAGATGTCTCCATTGATCAGAATTTAGCCCAACGCCTACAGGTACAAGGTCTCCCTAGTATTCGCGTCATCCACTTGGGTCAAATATCCGAGCAAATTGACGGCCCTGCGGATGAAGCCCAGTTGCGTACAATATTGGATGGACTCACTGAGTCTGCCGCAGATGCCATTAAAGGTGATCTAGACCATATGCTTGCCACTGGCGACTTTGCCGGCGCAGTTGAAGTACTGCAAGAGAGCATCCAAGAAGAGCCAAAGAACCAATCCTTGCGAGTAGAGTTGGCAGACGCATTGGTACGTAAAGGCGACTTAGATGATGCTCGTACTGTGCTTGCTTCCATTCCAGAAGACACTACGGGCCGAGAGCGGCCTCAGAACAGATTAGAATTTATTGAGGAAGTAGCCGCCATGGATTCTCTAGAGGCGCTTCGACAGGCCGTTACCAGCGCGCCCGATGACCTTGAAATTCGCTACCAGTTGGCAATTCAGTTGATTGTTGGTGAGCATTACGTGGAAGGTTTGGACAGCTGCATGGATATTTTGCGCAGTGACCGTGAGTTCCGCGAGGACATAGGCCGGCTGACAATGCTGCGTGTGTTTAACATGTTGGGCAAGGGTAACGAGATTGCCGGAAAGTACCGTCGTAAGATGTTTAATCTAATGCATTAATTGGCAGATTTTTCCGTCATTTTTGGCTGCGTTTTTCGGTCAATTGAGCCTTTGAGGGTCATTTATGCGCCTGTTACGGTGTGCAGTAATAATTGACTGGGATGTAGTTCAAAGGGCTGCAAATTCCCCCGCAACCGCGCAGCTTAAGGGTTGTGTTATCATTTCGCCAACAGGTTAATTTCGTGGTAATCAGGGGTGGATTAGCGGGGATTTATTGCCGGTAGGGCTTGACGGGTTAGTAACCGCTTACGTGCAAACGGATTGCTTTATGCACATTAGAAAACAAAACTATGATATGTCGTAACATGGCGCCGAACGTTCAATTCAAATAGTATAATTGTCTCTTAACGTGTTGAATTACATAAACTTTATTAATTATTTGCTTCAGCCTCTATTTTCGGATCAAAGGATTCACAGCGGATATACATTGTAATGACACAAGTTATCCTCAAACTTATCCACAGGGCAAGTTGACAAAATTTGACGGCATAGCAATGGTTTAGAGTTATATGTGTCGCTTAGTAACAAATCCCAACGTGAAGTAGAAATATCTTGTATCGGATCGAAAGTTCCATACAGCTGAGGCCTAAATAGAGAGTTGGGTTTTGCAAATAAAATGATTTAGAAATGGCAACTCAACGTAAATTTTGGGCATTATGGGCGCTCGGCCGTAATTAGGGCGCCGATGGCATAAAAAATCGGATAAAAGGATATACGTTGATGTCGGATAAGCGCTCGGATTTAGGTACAGATATCGACAGTATTGATGCTGAGACTTTGCAGCAAAAATTGGCTCATTATGCCGACCGGGGCGTTAGCCAAGTTAAATTGGGTCTTACTGATATTGATGGTGTTATTCGCGGCAAGTATGTGGGCATTGACAAGTTTATAAGTCTGCTGAAAAAACAGGGCGGGTTTTGTGACTGTATCTTTGGTTGGGACGTGGACGATCAACTCTACGATGCTGGAGCCTACACCGGATGGCATACTGGCTTTCCCGATACAAGCTTTCGCCTCCTCGTGGAAACCGAGCGTTGGTTGCCGGACGAAAACTGTCCATATTTCATTGGCGAGTTTGTCGGCTCGGATGGCGCCGACCACCCTTTGTGTCCTCGTACGCGTTTAAAGAACGTGCTGGCCGAATATGCCGCAATGGGGCTAAGCGTTCGCTCGGGGTTTGAGTACGAGTTTTTCGTCTTTGCTGAAACCCCACATAGTGTTCGCGATAAAGGTTATCGTGGCCTCACGCCATTGACTCCAGGCAATTTTGGCTATTCAGTGTTACGCACTTCGGTGGAATCCCAGCGCTTTAATGCTCTGCTAGATTATTGTCGAGCCATTGAGTGTGATATTGAAGGCCTGCACTGCGAAACTGGCCCCGGCGTATGGGAAGCTGCGCTTAAATCTGAAGTGGGTATTCAGGCTGCGGATCGAGCGGCCTTGTTTAAGACTTTCACCAAAGTGTTTTTTCAACGCCAAGAGCTTATGGCCACGTTTATGGCTAAGTGGTCTATGGATTATCCGGGCCAGAGCGGTCATTTCCATTTCAGTGTGGCCGACGCAGATGGCGCCAATCCATTCTTTGAGCCAGGTGGTGACCGAGGCATGTCCTTATTGCAGCGCCAAGCGGTTGCAGGCCTGCAGCGGTATTTACCCGAATTCCTTTCGCTATTAGCACCCACCATTAACAGTTATACGCGTTTGGTCAAAGGTGCATGGGCACCCACGGCGGCTACCTGGGGTATTGAGAACCGTACAACTGCTATTCGCGTGATACCAGGTGATAGCAGTAGTCAGCGTATTGAATGTCGGGTGGGTGGCGCAGATGGCAATCCCTACCTTGCAGCCGCCGCTATGCTCAGTGCAGCCTTAGAAGGCATTCGGCAAAATCTGGATCCAGGGCTACCGATTACAGGTAATGCCTACGATGTCGAAGACAATTTGCCCGTAGAGGCGAAGTTTGCCAGTAACTTGGCGGACGCAGCCAAGGCGCTGGATGCATCGTCCGTTGCGAGAAGCTATTTGGGCGATGAATTTGTCGATCACTTTGTTATGAGCCGCCATTGGGAAGTGCGTGAATATCAGCGCAGCCTCAACAGCTGGCAGCTAGAACGCTATTTCGAGATTATTTGATGAGTTTACATATCGGCATTTTGCAAACCGATTCGGTATTTGAGCATCTGCAGCCCGTACACGGCGATTATCCAGATATGTTTATGCAATTGTTCGCTCAACAAGACCCACAGATTAAGTTCACCAATTATGTTGTGCAAGAAGCCATGCCTGAGGCGGTGGAGTGTGATGCCTACATTGTTACTGGCAGCCGTCTCAGTGTGTACGACGACGAACTGTGGATCTTTCAGTTAGCCCAATTTATGGAACGGGCCTTAAATCAGCAGAAGAAGATCATAGGGATTTGCTTTGGTCATCAGTTGATGGCGCATTTTTTTGGTGGCGTTGTGGCGCCAGCATCGGCTGGTTGGGCAGTAGGCGTGCACACCAGCAAGGTAGTGCCCTGCGGTTGGATGGACGGCGGCGCTCAAGACCTTAGTTTGCTTTCCAGTCATAAGGATCAAGTTCAGCAATTGCCGGAATATGCGCAATTATTTGCCAGCAACGAATTGTGCCCAATAGCTGGATTCACCATGAATAACCAGGTCATCACCATTCAAGGTCATCCAGAGTTCAATAAAGGTTATGCCCAGGCCTTGATGACCCACCGTGAGGATATATTAGGCGAACGTGTTTTTGCTCAGGGTATAGACAGTTTAACGAAAGACCTGCATAGCCAAACTTTTGTCCGCTGGGCGCTTTCGTTTGTGCGTCAACAAGTGACAACCTATGCGCCCCCTGTGCAGTGGAGGGCAACTAAGCCAAAGAACATCAATAGTTCAGCTCCCGCGGACGAGGCAAGTCTTTAGCTATGAGCCTAAAGGTGCCTTCGGGTTTTAGCGCCTATTTGCGTCGTGGCGCAAAACTCTTGAGCAATCCAAGCGGTCTCAAACGGTTGGTGGTGCAGGCGGCTAAGAAACTCAATGGTAGCGGTAGTGAAAAAATCAAAGCGGTAGGCGAACAACTTGGCCTTTTAATTGATTTGCTCAAAGCCTACATCGCCGGTGAGTACCGGGATATTTCTCCACAGGCAATTGCTAGCGTTGCCGGTGCTATTATTTACTTTGTGGTGCCATTGGATGGGGTTCCTGATTTTCTCTTCGGTTGGGGATTTATCGATGATGCTGCTGTTGTAAGTTACGTCATTGCTCAGTTGAGTACAGAGCTTGAAAGTTTTAAGCAATGGCGAAACACCGCAGCTAAAACCTCTACACCAGCACTTGAGCAGCCCGACGATGAACTGCTGCCACCGCCGCAAAAGCCGTAATAAGATAACGACCTCACTAGTGATAACGACCATAGTCTGGCGAAAGTTGTTTCGCCCCCAAAGCACTGATCGCAAAAGTAACCAAAGTGTATTTTTGCTGATTTTTATGATTTTTTTACAGGTGGGGGCTGTTCAGGCTCTTGCTGCCAACAGGCAATTGACTGACCAAGGGTCTAAGGCAATTTATGCAGATGATCTATTGGTCGTAGACCAAGGGCGGTTGATCGTGCAGGCAATGGCTGGGAGCTGGGAATACGGAGTGTACTTGTTGGGCTTGCCCGTGGGTCTGAAGGCCAAAGTTGAGGTTTTATGGGATGGTCATAACGTCACCGCAACAAGTCAGGTGAACCACTTCTTGGCAGCGAATAATCATCAGTCAGTTTTTTCCTTGTCCAACTGCGATTATCGATTACAAAACTATCAGAACAGTGGTTTTAGTCCCGGTTGGCGCTTTGACGACGCTGTGGTTTTTGATTGGCAGCAAATGTTGATTAACTACAAGGGATTAACTCAAGGGCCAAAAACACCTGACGCCCAACCCCAAGCAGTAACCCTGACCTTAGATAACGCAACCTATGTAGATAAGCTCAGTCAATTCGCGGCCCTGGCTTGTGCATTAAAAAATCCTCATTGCAACGACAATGTTATGTTGAGCTATGTCGATGACACAATTGGCCGCTATATATTTTCCGTTGATCAATCGACTGTGCAAATGTCTTTTGCCGGCCAGACTATTAGTGTCATAAAAGTGGAGTCGGAGCCTTATGATTATGTCGAGGGCAGTGTGCACAGGCGCGTGACATATTGGTTAGCGCCATCGTTGGGTTTTCTACCCGTGAAAATTTCTACCAAATTAGGCGGTATGAGGTTGACGGTGAAATTGCTGAAAACTTCTAAACTAGCCGCCGCGCTATAAATGGTTGGCGGCAGCTTGGGCCTGCTAGTCAAAAGGCTGCAAGTGCTGGGTGCTCTATGCCTTATCGTCGCCAAGTTCTTCATCAAAATGAAGTGGATCAGCCTGTTCACTAGGATCGTCAAAAACCAGCCAGGCAATTAGATAAATTGCGATGGTCAGTTTGGGAAGGAACAGGCCACTGATAATTGCACAGACGCGGACCAGTTGTGGCGCCAGGTTATGTGCGCTACCAATGCCTGCGCAAACGCCGAAGATCCAAGCGTTTTCTTTGTCCAAATATATGTTGTCTAGATGTAATTTTTCTTTCCAACTCACAATAGCGTTCCTTTTTATGTATTAGCGTCTCAAATGTTTTAGTTCGCCGCTGACCTAAAGTCTGTGGAAAACCCTAACAAGACTGATGCTTGGTTCATGAACTACGTCGATCAGAATATGAGTCACGGTTTCAATCTGTTTGACAAGTTTCTGTTCGAATTGTTGCTCGGCAGCCTGTGCGTTGGTGTTGTTGCTCATTACAATATGGCCGTGGGCCCATAAACCTAGCGCGCAATAAACACCCCCAAGCAGTAATATTGCTAACAAGGTTGCTCGTGGTCGCCGCACCCGAGAAATACGTAGCTGGCCTTTCACTGATCTAGCCTCCAAATAAGAAAAAGTAGTAAAGCTTAAGTAAAAGCTTCTATGTCACTTACAATTCAATTCCCATGCCAGTTTTAGCCCTAGTAAATCTGTGGGTTTGTAACGCCTGAGGCTAGGTTTATGGTCAAATTCACTAAAAGTTAGCTTGAAACGTGCCAACTGCGAAGCAAGATTGGATAAAAGGGCGTAAAAATAGATGAATGCGCGGAATGACCCCTGAGAGGTGGGGCTGCGGCAAAGTGGCTGTGCAAATCCCGGCGTGGACCTTTGCCGACAATTCAGACAGTATTCTTGGCCTTGTAGGGATTTTTGCCCAGTCTTTGGCTTCGGTAATTTGCCCCGAACAAATATTTTTTTGCAGCATTGTTAACTAACAAGCTGTCTAGGAGAGGTTATGGATTTTCATTTTGCAGCTGCTTGGGAGGCAATTAGCGATGCCTATCCTAATCGCACCGCCACTATTGCTGATGGACGCTATACCAGTTGGCGCGAGTTCGAGCGACGTGCGGCGTCTATAGCCAGCTTACTCAGCGCCCACGGCGTTGGCCCCGGTGCGAAGGCCAGTCTTTATATGCACAACCGCAATGAATACCAAGAAGCTCAGTTCGCCATTTTTAAGGCGGGCGCATGCCCCATCAACGTCAATTACCGCTATAAAACCGACGAACTCGTTTACCTCTTGGATAACAGCGACTCTGAAGTGATCTTTTTTCAATCTTGTTATGCCATGCGCATTTGGGAAATTAAAGATCGACTGCCCAAGGTAAAGCTATTCGTACAAATCGACGACAACACTGAAACTCTGCTTAAGGGCGCCGTAGACTATGAACGCGCCATTCGGCAAAACAAGCCAGCCCCTCGAGTTGCCCAAGATCCAGAAGGCGTGTACATGCTTTACACCGGCGGCACTACCGGCATGCCCAAGGGCGTAATGTATCCAGTGGGCGCGTTTGCAGAATTTCTTATTGGCATGGGCGCGGCTGGGCGAGGACTGATGCCACCCAAAAACATGTCGGAATATTTAGGCTTTTTAGAGCAAATTGAAGCGCCGCCTGTAAGTTTGCCGGCGTGTCCCTTAATGCATGGCACAGGGGTGTGGCTAGGTAGCTTCTTGCCTATGTTGTTGGGCGGCACTGTTGTCACCACTTCCAAGTTGGGCTTAGATCCTGATCTGTTGTTAGGGCAAGTGGAAGAGTATCGGGTTTCAGATGTTGTGATTGTGGGTGACGCATTCGCGCGGCCGATATTGGCGGCATTGGATGCAGCTGAAAAACGCGGCACACCCTATGATTTATCCACATTAAAGCAAATTGCCTCAAGCGGCGTAATGTGGAGTCAGGAAATTAAGCAAGGCTTGCTGCGCCATCATGACATGGTGTTGGCCGACATTATGGGCTCCTCAGAAGGCGGCATGGGTAGCTCGGCCACCACTCGTGATGATGTTAAAGGCACTGCTAAATTTGAGTTAAACGAAGGCGTTCGAGTGATTACCGACGATGGCCGTTTTGTTGAAGCCGGTTCTGGCGAAATGGGCAAAATTGCCACCTCAGCATTTGTTCCACTGGGTTATTACAAAGATGAAGAAAAATCTGCGGCAACCTTTCGTGAAGTAGACGGCGTGCGTTATAGCTTCCCCGGAGACTATGCGACGGTAGAGGCAGATGGTTCTATTATCCTCTTGGGTCGCGGCAGTGCCTGTATCAATACGGGAGGCGAAAAAGTCTTCCCTGAAGAAGTAGAAGAAGCGGTGAAGCGCCATGTTGAAGTAATAGATTGCTTAGTGGTTGGTGTGTTTGATGAGCGCTTTGGTGAGCGCATAGTCGCTGTCACCTCTTTTAAAGAGGGCAGTCAGTTGACTGCGGAGGAGTTGATAAGTTTTACCACTGAGCATTTGTCTGGCTACAAAACACCTAGGCAAATATTGCCAGCACCAGAAGTGCGCCGAGGGGCTAACGGCAAAGCTGATTATAAGTGGGCCAAAGCATTTGCTGAAAAGGCTTTAGGGTAAAGTAGTTTGCGCGTTAAGGGCAAAGGGTCAAGACAGTTAATAGCATTAGGCTCCGAGTCTTAAACGATTTAGCAGGAAGTAAAAATGACAATAATAGAAAAACCTACGGGGCCTCTGACAGGCATCCGCATAGTCGATTTAACCTCGATGATTTCAGGCCCCGTAGCTACCATGATGCTGGCTGATCAGGGCGCGGATGTCATAAAAGTAGAGTCACTTTCCGGTGACCTGGTGCGCGGCGCGGGACCCAACCGCGCGGGTATTACATCTACGTTCATATCCTCCAACCGTTCCAAGCGGGCTATAGCGGTAGATCTAAAAACCACAGCTGGCGCCCAAGTGCTGCGTGAGTTAGTTAAAACAGCCGACGTGTTGGTGCAAAATTTTCGTCCGGGCACTATTGAGCGCATGGGTTTTGGTGAAGACGCAGTGCGGGAGCTGAAGTCAGATATTATTTATGTGTCAATTAGTGGTTTTGGAGAGAAAGGACCGTTCTCCCATCAAAGAGTATACGACCCAGTGATCCAAGCATTGTCTGGTCTGGCCTCCATTCAAGCAGACGGCGAAACCGGCAGACCAAAAATGATTCGGACCATTATTCCAGACAAAACCACCGCTCTTACCGCGGCTCAAGCAATAACAGCTGCTTTGTTCTCACGCGAGCGCACTGGTGAAGGCCAGCATATAAGATTGGCCATGTTAGACACTATGGTTTCCTACCTATGGCCAGAGGGGATGTCCGGCTTCACCTTGGTGGGTAAAGAAGTTAAGTCAGCTCGGGCCCAACTCTCGCCAGACCTCATTTTTGCCACCCAAGACGGCTACATTACTGCTGGCGCCATGAGCAATATTGAATGGAAGGGCATGTGTACTGCGTTAGGGCATTTGGAATGGCTGGAAGATGAGCGCTTTTTAACCACCAATGATCGAGCAGTTAATGTCACCGCGCGACTGACCATGACCGGCGATGTGCTGGCGACGAATACTTCAGCCTATTGGTTAGAGCGCTTAGATGCAGAAGAGGTGCCTTGTGCACCGGTGTTGAGCCGTGAGGAAGTCATCACGCACCCGCAAATTCTAGCAAATGATTTGATTCATGAATCTGATCATCCAATTGCTGGTCGTATCCGCCAGCCACGGCCAGCAGCACTATTTGATAAAACACCGTCTAAGATACAGCGACCTGCACCTGGATTGGGTGAACACAATACAGAGTTGTTAACTGAATTAGGTTATAGCCGCGAGCAGATACAAGGCCTTAGTGATGATGGTGTGATTGTTGGTATGCCCAACCCCAGCTAGTGCTGGCGGGTTCTCTTTAGTCCGCCAACTCTTGTAGCCGTTTGCTACGTCCCCTCTTACCACCATCGCTGATAAAGAGCGGGCCAACGCACGCCACCAGCATCAGTCCGGAGAGTATTAAGAAAGCGATCTTGTAGCTGCCGGTGGTGTCATAAATGAGTCCTGCAATGGGCGACGCGGACAAAATAAACGGCAACTCTATGAAGCGAATAGCGCCGGTCGCGGCGCCAAAAGATTTGCTGCCAATTGCAGTGGAAATTGAAAATGTGCGCAGCGGTGACATACCAGAAAGCCCAAAGCCATACAGGCAGGCTGCGACGAAGGACAACATGGCGCCGGAGGCCACACTGAATATTAGCAGTGCGGAACCTTGGCAAATTAACGCCATCCAAATGCTGATGCGAGCACCCAAATAGTCAGATAGCCAACCCACTACCGGCTTGCCCAATGCTGCGAATAAGCCAATGCAAGAAAGAATCAGAGCAGCGGTACTTTGCTCTAAACCAATGTCGGTGAGGTGGCCGAATAGATGCAGCATTACCGCTGAAAAGACACAGGTCATGGCACCGAACATTATGCCAATGCTCCAAAACGCTCGGCTTCTGTACATCTCGCCAATGCTCCATTGCCGGCTGTCTTCGACAATTTCGACCATCTCCAAGGGGTTAGCGTTGACATAGGCAAGGCCATCTCTTACGTCGCCCACTTCCGAAGGGTGATCCTTCATGTAAATGAACACCACTGGAAGGAGGGCAAAGGCCGTGGTGGCTGCGAAAATTATGTAGGTGGTGCGCCAGCCATACTCTGCAACGAGGGTGGTAACCAATGGCGGCATCATGATGCCTGCTAGTGATGCACCCAACACTGAGAAGGCAATGGCGCGACCACGCCAATGGTCAAACCAATTGATGACTGAGCGGTGCCAGGACAAGCCACCCATACAGGCAATGCCAAGCCCCATGCCTAATGAGACAACAAGATAGTACTGCAGCAAACTGGCCACATTAGCCAGAGACAAGTAGGCGCCAGTCATAATGACTATGCCTATAAGCATGACTTTGCGTGGCGAGCCACTGTCTAAAACCTTACCGATATAGGGTGCGATTAGTGCGCCAGTTACCGCTGCCAAGGAGAAGCCCATAGAAATATTGAATCGTTCGCCGTTATCTAGGGTCTCAGCCAGTGAAGGGAGAAAAATGCCCCGGGAATAGCTGTAAAATCCTGTACCCAAAAAACTCAATGTGCCGGCGACCATGACGATGACCCAGCCATAGTAGACGCCAAAAGGGCCTGTCTTGGGGGCTGTGGATCCGTCTTCTGAAATCGAGGCATCTGCACTTGTGTGCTGGCTGTGCTTTGTACGCTGTTGCTCTACTGAAATACTTCCCCCTCATGCCATTAGCGCCCAATGCAGAGCTTGCTTGGCTGATGTCTTATTACCGATCTGTCCCCAAGGCATATCCTAGGCCATCTGTTCGTCATTCCCAAAGCAGTATCTTGTTAGCGCGGCGATCACAGGGCTGACCGAACCGTTCACTGACCGATAACTAGAAGCTTTCTGCAAACACTTCTCGAAAAATCTTATGTCACAGTAAAATGATGTTCGAAGCTATACATGGTGGTGATATTGGGTGATAGACTCCGGTCACGAATAGAAAAAAAACGCTATCTGATCGCCTACATTGGCAAGACTAGCGCTAGAGTGGTTAAGAGCAAACTCCTCTGCGTTGTCCGTACGACTGCTGGGGGCGAACAGGTCGTGATGCTGAATTTATTATTGATTGATCTGATCCTTGGGAGGAGAGCGCCACCATGGCAATGCAACGCACACCATTATTAATGTCGAACATCTTAGATAGAGGCGCCAAAGTTGCGCCAAACGAAGAAATCGTCACCATGACCGAAACTGGCGTACGTCGTCAGACTTATAAGCAAACAAGAGATCGCGCACACCAGTTGGCTCACGCTTTAGCTGCAGCCGGTATTAAGGTTGGCGATCGCGTTGGTACTTTTATGTGGAATGGCTCGCGCCACCTAGAGGCTTATCATGCCTGTGCAGGTATGGGCGCGGTATTGCACACCCTTAACGTACGGTTAGGCGAAAACGATCTGGACTACATCATTAATCATGCTGAAGATCAGGTGATTATTGTCGATGCTGACATTTTGCCGTTACTGGAAAAGATGAAAGACCGCATGCCCACAGTGCGTCAGGTCATTATTGCAACGGAAGAAGGTTTCGAAGGCTGGACCACCGAACTACCTAATCCTATCGACTACGAAGACTTTATTGCAGGCCAGCCAACTAACTACGAATGGCCGCAGATCGACGAAAATTCGCCCATGGGCTTGTGCTATACCAGTGGTACTACAGGTCACCCCAAAGGCGTTGAGTACGAGCACCGCAGCCAGTACTTGCACACAATGACACAATGTTTAACCGACTCAATGGGCTTATCTGGCACAGATACAGTTTGCGGTATTGTGCCAATGTTCCATGCCATGGGTTGGGGTATTCCTTGGTCTGCGCTGATGCTGGGTTGTAAGCAGGTTATGCCCCACAGATTTATGGATCCAGGTAGGTTGATCGAGCTGATGTCCAGTGAACAAGTCACGTTGTCAGCCGGTGTGCCGACAATATGGCAGGGTGTGAAGGGGTTGTACGAAGCCAACCCCGGAAAATATGATTTATCCTCACTTTCAAGGCTTACCTGTGGCGGTAGTTCACCCCCACCTTCGTTGATTCGTTGGTTCTGGGATGAGTTAGATGTAGAAATGATTCAAGGTTGGGGTATGACCGAGACCTCACCGCTAGCAACATTGTCTCGCCGAGTTATGAAACGCTCGCAACTGTCTTTGACCGAAGATGAGCAATTTGCAAATGTCGCTAAGGCAGGCCAACTGATGCCAGGTATTGAGCTGGACATCTTCGACGAAGATTTCAATCGCGTACCTCACGATGGCGAAAGCGTCGGCGAAATTCTTGTTCGTGGTCCGTGGATTTGTTCAGAATATTTCAACAATCCTCAACCAGATAAGTTCCATGACGGTTGGTTGATTACGGGTGATGTCGGCAAGATCGATCCAGAAGAATATTTGATCATCTCCGATCGCTCCAAAGACCTAGTGAAGAGTGGCGGTGAGTGGATCTCGTCGGTGGATTTGGAAAATCATATCGTCGGCGTGCCCGGTGTAGCCCAGGCCTGTGTAGTGGCGCAACCTCACCCTAAGTGGGACGAGCGGCCTGTTGCGCTGATCGTCTTGGAACCCGGTAAAGAAGTTACCCAAGAGCAAGTGTTAGCACACTGCGAAACCGCCTTTGCCAAATGGCAGCTGCCAGACGAAGTGCTCTACATAGATGCTATCCCATTAACCTCTACTGGCAAAATGGATAAGAAAGTGGTCCGAGCGGATTTAGATGCAAAAGGTTATCAACTGCCTTCGTTGAGATCCTAGTTAAAGGAGCCTAAGAAGATTGAAGAGTCTTAGGCGTTTAGGTTGCAACTAATTAGAATTAGTTATACCTAAAATGTAGAAAGGCTCAGCGTTTAGCATTGGGCCTTTTTTATATGCGTAGTTTATATCAGTAGTTTATATCAGTAGTTTATACGCGTAGTTTGTACGCGTAGTTTATATGCCTAGGGTTTTCACGCGTGCAGTAATCGTAAAAAAAAGATGGCAAAAAAAATGGGGAAAGAAAATGTTTGACGATCAAAGTGTTGATGCTTTATCAGAGTTTAAGATGCCAGAGTCTTTGGTGCCACACAAACACAGCGCCGACCCTTTTGCTTGCCCTTGCTGCGCTAACGTATTTTCCGAAACCCTGCGCCTGACTGATACAGACCTCAGTGAACACGCTAAAGGTCTACCGCCAGGCCTGCGGCAAGTAAGTGCTGGGCCATTAATGTTGACTAATGCGCATATCATCACAATGGATGCCAGCCAACCCAATGCAGACACCATGATTGTAGCGGACGGTAAAATTCATTGGGTGGGTATGCTTGCAGACTTGCCTGAAACGGACAATGACCTCACGCGCTTAGACCTTAAAGGCAAGGTGGTTGTGCCCGGATTTGTTGAACCGCATATGCATTTGCCGCCCCTAGCTATGCTGCATAGTTTTTCCAATGTTGGACCGAATAAATTCGATACCGCAGCTCAAGCATTAGAGCAGCTAAAGAAAGATGCAGCCAATACCCCGCAAGGCGAATGGGTGGTGGGGCGTCAATTTGACCCGTCTCTGCAACAAGGGCCAGACTATTTAACCCGGCAAATGCTCGACGAAGTAAGTACTGACCACCCAGTATTCGTCTATAACGCGTCACTGCATTTGGGGTACTGCAACAGTGTTGCACTTGATCTAGCTGGGCTAGATGAGAATACCCCGGATCCACAGGGCGCAGAGCTAGGTCGTGACGCTGACGGAAAACCTAATGGTGTACTCAAAGCAGGACCCGCAATGGCCTTGGTCGTGCGCCACAATACTAAGTTAAAAGAACAGAATTTGGCCGAAGCCTGCCTAAACGTCTTTAACTCAGCCAACGAAGTGGGCATTACCACCCTGTGCGACCAAGGCACTGGTATGTTCCAAGGTCCAAAAGAATTAGATCTATATCAAAGCCTCCATGACAGCGGTCGTATGACCGCGCGTTTTCGTTACTGCGTTTCGCAAGCCGCCGCAAAGCGCTGGGACGAAATAGGCCTAACCTGGGGTGAAGGCGACGAATGGGTGCGCCGTACCGGTTGGAAAATAGTCTCCGACGGATCTAACCAAGGTCGCACAGGTTTGCAGCGCGAAGCCTTTGTTGGCTCAGACGCTAAAGGCATGGCGTATATAGAAAAAGACGAATTAGATGAGGCAGTGGAAAAACGCCTGCGCGAAGGTTGGGCGGTCTGCGTGCATGCTAATGGCGACGCGGCCATTGATCGCGTGCTAGATGCGTTCAGCAAAGCCAAGGCCAAAGGCTTAGACCCAGCTGCTCAGCGCTGCCGCATTGAACATTGCAGCATATTGCACGATGAGCAAATTCAGAAAATGGCTGAGCTAGGGTTGTCCCCAAGTTTCCTCATTGGTCACGTACATTACTGGGGTAAGGCCTTTGTTGAAGATATATTTGGTCCAGAAAAAGCTGCCAAACTAGACCGTACAGGTGCTTGCGAAGATTTAGGTATTCGTTGGACCATTCATTCCGATGACCCAGTCACCGAGATGAATCCGTTGCGCTGTATGGAAAATGCGGTAACAAGGACCATGTGGCGGTCAGACCAACTGTTGTCTCCGGAAGAGCGCGTGCCCGCTGCTGCAGCGCTACGCGCTGTGACTATAGACGCTGCATGGCAATGTCACTCAGATCACGAGGTAGGTAGCTTAGAGGCGGGTAAATTCGCCGATTTCCTAGTACTCGACAACGATCCGTTAACCGTCGCGCCAGAGAAAATAGGTGCTATAAACGTAATGCAGACTTGGATCAATGGCGAGCAGGTGTTTGTTCGGTAATTATTGTGAATATAATTTTCTCAAAACCCTCCTTTGAGGTGTCGTGCTAATCAGTTTTAGATTTGGGCGTCATCAATTCTTGGCTGAGGTGTTGGTTGGCGTTCAATAATCGGATTACGCGAATGCTTGGTGTTGAACTGCCTATTGTGCAGGCGCCTGTGGGTTGGGTCGGCTGTTCACAATCGGCCTTGGCTGCTCCAAACACTGATGCTAAGGGCATTATTGAATTGTCTTCTGGTGAACTGGATGTTGTGCGTGAAGAAATTTTCAATCCGCTCAGGCCCACTGGCAAACCCTCTGCCGCCAATGTGGCCTAATCTTTTGATTCATTTCCTCTTGCATAGACTCTCTATTGATTCATATACGCAGCTACCCGCTGATCTATATTTTCTCGCAGGTTCATGTGGAACAAACTGTAATCGTATACGTGGTAGTTGCCCGGTCCGAATGCCATGAGCGTATATTTGTCTGAATTCACTTTTGAGATAATCAGCTGGCCATCGCTGCATTTGGCGTCGGTGACTCCTGGTTCAATTTCGCCCCCAGCCATAAATACAACGCCGCCGAGGTTCTCTTCGAAAGTTGCCTGCTTTCCATCAACCAGCCATGTGAGTGGGTTTACGCAGATGTCGCCAGGTGTGCCAAGAATTACGTCGGCACCTTGAGTGTTGGTGTTCCAAGAAACCTGACAGCGGATCTGCTCAGGGGCGGTGCAAACATCAAGGCCATTGCTGCCGTCTAAAGAGAAGCCTATGGGGTAGGCGGCGACCATTCGCTGGGCCAGTTCCGTACCAGCAATTTCTTCCTTAATCAGTCTGTCCGCGTGAAACGAGCCTTGGCTGTGTCCCGCCAAAATAAAGGGCCGTCCTTCATTATGGTTATCAACAAAGTATTTGAACGCGGTTTTGACATCGCCATAAGCCAGCTCTAAGGCTTGCTCGCCATTTTTTACTTCGCTTGTGTCAGTAAAACTGTACAAGGTTGCTTGACGGTAACGTGGTGCATAAACGTCGCAACAACCATTGAATACGCTGGCCTGGTCGCGCATAACCCATGAATCTGTGATTTCATTTGCGCGGTCGTTATCTAGCGGTTGGTTCCAATTGCTGGGGGAGATGAAAGTAGTTGGGTGAACAAAGAAGACATCTACAGCGACCTTTGCATTGGCATCTAGAGTCAGTCCAGTTGGAATGACATCAGCCGAATCCTCGCGGCCGGGTAAAGCGGCCCAGCTTGTGTCCTTTGTATAGTCTGGCGCAGGGGCCGGTGCTTGCTCAGTAAAATCATGACCCGGCGCCATATAATAGAAACCCACGGCCATCATTAATGGTCCGCGATAAATGAAACCGAACACCCCCAGGACGACTACCAGCGCGCCTAGGCCAATTAGAAACTTTTTCATATATAGACTCCCCTCTACGTTTTCTTTAATTCATAAGCTTGTGTGGTTTTACGCTCTATTTATTCTTGGTCTATTACCCGCCGAATGCCGACATATTGGCGGCGAAACGCTCAGTCGGCTTTTTGTCGGTGAGTTCGCATTTCTTGTAGATGGTCTTATCGATGATAAGTCAGTGCCTGACCGAAAGGCCCAGGTTGTACGGCGCCGTCGGTATAACGAAGGTGACCGTTCACCCAAGTTTTATCAATGCGGTGACTGAATTTATGCCCTTCAAAGGGACTCCAGCCGCACTTGCTCAAAATAGGCATTTCTACATGTTCGCTGTCAGGTGAAACCAAGATTAGGTCAGCAAAATAGCCCTCGCGGATAAACCCTCGCTCTGCAACTTGATACAAAATGGCAGGAGCATGGGCGGTTTTATGAACTATTTGCTCAATGCTGAAAGTACCGTCCGTGACGCGGTCCAGTAGGGAAATTATCGCGTGCTGCACTAGGGGTAAGCCAGCAGGTGCTGTTGAATACTTGCGACCTTTTTCTTCCCAAGTGTGTGGGGCATGATCGGTTGCGATAACATCAATACGATCCTCAATAACCGCTTTTAGCAATGCTGCTTGGTCCGTGGGTGTTTTGATTGCAGGGTTACATTTGATCAGCGCGCCTTTCTCAGCGTAGTCATCAGAGTTAAAAAACAGGTGGTGGACGCAGGCCTCTGCAGTAATGCGTTTGCTTTCAATTGGGCCAGTATCAAACAGATCCAATTCTTTGGCGGTGGTCAGGTGCAGTACATGTAACTTGGTGCCGTGTTTTCTAGCCAAACCAACAGCCAACGAGCTGGAGGCATAACAGGCTTCTACCGAACGAATGTTGGGGTGTTCGGAAAACGGAATGTCTTCGCCCCATTTCGCTGTAGCTGCCGCTTCTGCTTCAAGAATCATTGGCGTGCTTTCACAGTGGGTGGCAACCAATAACGAGGTGGCGGCAAAAATGCCCTCCAGGGTCGCAGTGTTGTCCACCAACATATTGCCGGTGCTCGCGCCCATAAATATCTTAACGCCACAGGTCAGGCTGCTGTCTACGCTTTTAACCGCTTCCAAGTTGTCGTTGGTGGCACCCAGATAAAAACCGTAATTAGATGCCGAACATTTAGATGCTCTGTCACGTTTGTCGATAAGTGCCGCTTGAGAAATAGTCAGCGGATTACAGTTGGGCATCTCCATATAACTGGTAATGCCGCCCGCCACTGCCGCAGCAGATTCTGTGGCAATGGTGCCTTTGTGTTCTAGGCCTGGCTCGCGAAAATGCACTTGGTCATCGATCATACCCGGCATTAAGTAGGCGCCTTTGGCATCTATGGTTTCGCAATTCTCAGGTGCAGGGATATTAATGCCCTTTATGCGTTCGCCTTCTATGACAACATTGCCTTCAGTAATGGTGCCTTCATTAACGATGCGTGCATTGACGATTTGATAATTCATAATTTAATTCTGACCTCTGCTTCTATTTCTACAGGTACGTTAAAGGGTAGTTCCGCCATGCCCACTGCTGAGCGACTATGCGCGCCAACCTCGGGGCCAAAGACCTCCAAAATAAGCTCGGAGCAGCCATTGATGACCCCCGGCAATTGATTGAAGCCGGGTGCGGTGTTGACCATACCAAAAACCCGCAGCCAACTGGCAACACGATCCAAATTACCAATACTCGCCTTGATGCTGGCGATAAGTCCTAGTGCCACCTGTCTGGCAATTTGCTTGGCTTGTTCGGGGTCTATTTCTGCGCCCACTTTACCAAGTACTTTACTCATTCTACCTTCGGCGTCGGTGGGTACATGACCGGATAGGTAGAGGTGCGTGCCATCTATTCTGACCAAGTCAAAGGGTAGGTGTGCTGTATCCATGGGTTTGGGCAAGATCAAGCCTAAATCTTTAATGCGTTGTTCAATACTCATGCATTTCTCTCGTGTTTTGGTCAATGTGCAGCGACCGCCCTAGCCCCAAGATGGGTGGCACCTTAGGGGTAGATTAATTGGCTAGCGCTATTATAGCCAGTGAGATCGGTCCGTTATTCTGTGCCAAGGGTTTACCCAATTGGCCCAGCTATTGGGACCTATTTATTGGTTTGGCGGCATTTTTGGTCATGGATTGTCTAGAGAAAGCGCTTAATTGAGCTTAGTCCGAAGGTTGATTTGCTGCATAATCCCAGCATGAATTCAAATACAAAAAATCACGCGATGGTTTTGCAACAACTGCAATCCTTGCTGCCTTCTGAATGTTTAATCACTGACGGCCCTGGCCTTAGACCCTATGAAACAGATGGTCTTACGGTCATTCGTGAAATGCCTTGGGTGGTGGTGTTACCCGAGACAGAATCTCAGGTGGTGGCAATTATGCGTATTTGCCGCGAACAAGGAGTATCGGTTATTGCCCGAGGTGCGGGTACAGGCTTATCTGGTGGCGCGCGTCCTCACAACGACGGCGTAGTATTGGGCCTGTCGAAAATGAACAAAATTCTCCACATTGATGTAGACAATCGAGTCGCTCGGGTGCAACCCGGGGTGCGTAACCTGGCTATCTCGCAAGCCGCTCAACCCCATGGCATGTATTACGCGCCTGACCCATCTTCGCAAATAGCTTGTAGCATTGGCGGTAACGTCGCTGAGAACGCCGGCGGAGTACATTGCTTAAAATACGGCCTTACAGTGCACAATGTATTGGGTGTGCGAGTGCTGACAAGTGACGGCGATGTAATGGAAATTGGTGGTGCACTGTACGATAACCCCGGTTTAGATATGCTTGCGTTGCTTTGCGGCTCTGAAGGCATGCTGGGTATAGTTACGGAAGTCACGGTTGCTCTGTTACCCGAGCCTGAGAAAAAGTCTGTGATTCTGGCTGGTTTTAGACAAGTGACGGATGCCGGAAATGCGGTTGCCAGTATTATCGGTGCGGGCATTATTCCCGCAGGCATGGAGATGATGGACAAACTAGCCGTAGAAGCGGCCGAGCAGTTTGCCCACGCGGGCTATCCTCTAGATGCTGCCGCTATTTTGATTATTGAATTAGACGGCGCTGCGGCTGAGTTAGATGCGGTGACCCATCAAGTGATAGGTCATTTACAAGCCTGTGGCGCATACCAAATAGATCAGGCCGATGATGCGCAAACTCAAGCTAGATTATGGAAGGGGCGGAAATCTGCGTTCCCGGCGGTAGGGCGATTGTCACCAGACTATATTTGTATGGATGGCACTATTCCTCGGCATAAGCTGGCCCAAGTGCTCACCCAAATCGACACCTTATCTAAGGCCTATGATTTGGCTGTGGCTAATGTCTTTCATGCCGCTGATGGTAATTTGCACCCGCTTATTTTGTTTGATGCCAATGTGCCAGGGCAAACTGACCACGCCATGGCTATGGGTAGTGAAATTTTGCGGTGTTGTGTTGCTGCTGGTGGCACCGTTACTGGTGAGCATGGTGTGGGTGTTGAGAAGCTAGACACCATGTGTGTGCAATTCACCGCAGAAGAGTTGGATCAATTTTTTCGCATCAAAGATGCTATGGACCCCAGCGGAATTTTAAATCCGGGTAAGGGCATTCCAACACTGACCCGCTGCGGTGAGTTGGGTGGAATGCATGTGCACAAAGGTCGTTTGCCGTTTCCTGAACTGGAGCGTTTCTGATGTCTGGGGATTTAAGTTCGCAATTCACCGAAGTTGTTAAGAACGCTTACGCCGCTGAGCAGGGTCTAGTGATTTGTGGTCATGGTAGTAAAGGTGCATGGCTTCCTGAGATCGACTTGAATAACACTCAGCGCTTAGATGTGACGCGGCATAGTGGTATTCAGGCCTATCAGCCAGAAGAGTTAGTCATCACCGCGCGAGCCGGTACAGCATTAGATGAAATTAATCGTGTGCTTGCAGCGGAAGATCAAATGCTTGCCTGCGACCCCCCCAGATTCCAATCGGTTAAAGCGGATGTAATGGTCGGCGATAACGCTGGCGGTACCTTGGGCGGAGTTGTTGCTACCGGCTTAAGTGGCCCAGGTCGCCCGTGGAGTGGCGCTGTGCGCGATGCTATTTTGGGCGTTGAACTGGTTAATGGCAAAGGCGAATACTTAAAGTTTGGCGGCCAGGTGATGAAGAATGTGGCGGGTTACGATGTGTCTCGTTTACAGGCCGGCGCTTGGGGCAACCTTGGCGTATTGGCCAGCATTAGTATTCGCGTCCACCCTCGTTGGCAAGAACAAGTTACGCTGGTTTTTCAAATGTCCGCCGAGCAAGCACAAAAAAAATGTTTGCGCTTGGCGCAGCAAAATTTGCCCTTGCAGGGCACTTGTTGGCAAGGCGGGGTTTTGTATCTCCGGTTAGCTGGTCACGCCAGTGGTGTAGCTGGGGCAAAACTTGCCCTTGGCGGTGAGACCATGCAACAGACAGTTGATGGATCTTTTTGGTCCGATCTTCGTGACCACAGAGTAGACTTTTTTCAACCAAAAGATGACGTTCAGAAGATTTGGCGCTTAGTAGTCCCAAGTGCAGCGCCATTGCCTGGTGCTTGGCTTAGCTCAGAAGATTTGCTTATTGAGTGGGGGGGTGGCTTGCGCTGGCTGCGGCATGCCGATGAAGCGGCAGTTAAGGCGCATGCGAAAAGTGTTGGCGGGTGGTGTTGGGCAAAGGGAGAGCAAATGCCAATTGATGCAGTTCAGGGCCGCTATATGAATGAGCTGAAACGCGCCTTTGACCCCAAGAATATTTTCCGCAGCGCTATGAGTCTGCAACATGCAGACTAATTTTCCCCCAGAGTTTATTGCCACCAGTCGGGGTCAGCGCGCCGACGAAATTTTACGCAGCTGTGTGCATTGCGGTTTTTGTAATGCCACCTGCCCAACCTATCAACTGTCTGGTGATGAGTTAGACGGGCCACGAGGGCGTATATATCTCATTAAAGAATTGTTGGAAGAGGGTACGAATAAAGCCAGAGCCACCCAACATTTAGATCGTTGTTTAACCTGCCGGGCCTGTGAAACCACTTGTCCTTCCGGTGTGGCCTACGGCGAATTGGTTGAAATTGCTCGAGAAGAATTAGGCCCAACACGTCCTGGCGTTGCGGGTTTGACGCGTCTATTTTTGCAGTGGCTTATTCCTGATCACCGCATATTGCGCACCCTGTCCTATGTTGGCCGTTACTTTAAGTGGCTGCTGCCCAAACCTTTAGCCAGCCAAGTACCGACCCAGATCAGTAAGACGCTGAGTAGCCAGCCCAGCCAGACTAACCATGCACGTAAGATTTTGTTGCTGCAAGGTTGTGCGCAACAAGTCACTACCGGCGAAGTGAATAAAGGTTTGGTCACGCTGTTAGATGGTCACGGAATTGGCGTTGTCACGACTCCTGAAGAAGGTTGCTGTGGTTCCCTTGACCTACACCTGGGTGATTCAACAAAAGCGAACGCTGCTATTCGGCGAAATGTGGATGCTTTGTTTCCCTTTTTGGAAGGAGGAGTGGGAGAAGGAGTGGAAGGAGGAGTGGAAGGCATTATTTCCACCGCCTCTGGCTGTGGTGTCACAGTGAAGGATTACGCTCGGATATTGGCGGACGATCCTGAGTACGCTGATCGGGCGCACGCGCTCTCTGCCAAGACCTATGACATTAGCGAATATTTAAGTCAGGCCAATTTACCGTTAGCGGCCAAGCAGCCGGGCCAGGCCATAGCATGGCACCCGCCCTGTAGTTTGCAGCACGGGCAAAAGATCACCGGTGTGGTTGAAGGCTTGTTGGAAAATGCCGGCTATACATTGGTGCCTGTTGCGGACAGTCATTTGTGCTGCGGATCTGCAGGAACCTACTCGGTGTTGCAATATGCGCGCGGCGAAGCGTTGAAACAGTTGAAACTGGGGAACCTGTTGGCGGCAGATCCGCAGGTCATTGTTACCGCCAATGTTGGCTGTCAAAGCCATCTGGCTACGGGTACGTCTCGCCCAGTATTACACTGGATCGAAATGCTCAAGTAATTTAATCTCTAGGTTCGAAACATCTGAGGGGATGGAAGTGACTGAAGAGAATGAAGGTGCATCCGCACGCGATTATGGTTTTTTAATGTTCCTCACGTTGCTCAACGTGATGAACTTTGTAGATCGTCAATTGTTGGCTAGCTTTGCCAACTGGATCGTGCCTGATCTGGGGTTAACCAATACCCAGTTTGGTTGGCTTACCGGCATGATCTTTATTGTTTTCTATTCAGTCGCAGGTTTGGCAATGGGCGTGTTAGCCGACCGCGTCAACCGCACCCGCCTTATTGCCGTTGGTCTTGCGCTTTGGAGCGTTTTGACCGCTATATCCGGCATGGCCAAAGGCTTTGTTAGTTTGGCTATTCCACGGCTCTTTATTGGTGTCGGCGAATCTATTATGACACCAACTTCCATGTCCTTATTAGCAGACCGCTTTCCATCTTCGCGACTGGGCTTTGCCAGTGGCGTGTACTACATGGGCGTACCTATTGGGGTGGCAACAAGCCTCTTTGTTGTGGCCTATCTAGAGCCAATACTCGGCTGGCGTGGCTGTTTTTATGCGCTGGGTGGAATTGGACTGTTGCTGGCTATCGTCATGTACTTTATGAAAGAAACGCCGCGCCGCCACGAAGTGGAAGCCACCTCTCCTGTTGAAAAACTCAGCGTCAAAGAAATTTTGGCAACCTTAAAGGAGGCGCTAGTACGCTCTCCTGCATTGGCCATGACGGTTGCTGGCGGCGTAGCCTTCCACTTTATCCTTGGCGCAGCGGTATTTGAACAATTGTGGTTTGTTCAGGAACGCGGCTTTGACCGTACAGAAATTGCTGAACTCAGCGGTTGGCTGGCTTTTACTGGCGGCATTTTGGGCAATTTATTTGGTGGCATTGGTGGTGACATGTTCTTGCGCAAAACCGGCATGGGCAGACCCATGTTCTTGTTCTGGATCATGTTGGTGTTGACCCCAATTGGTTTGGCTTATCGAGTTGCTGACCCAACCTCCATATTCTTTATGGTGGGTATATTTGCTGGCTATTTCCAGTTGGGTTGTTTTTATGGACCAACTTTCTCCACGGTACAAGAACTGGTGCCGCCACAAATTCGCGGTACGGTAGTAGCTTTCTATATTCTTTCGCTGAACTTTGTTGGTTTAGGTTTGGGTGTAACCGGCGGCGGTTACTTTATAGATTGGATGATTTCGCAAGGTCATCCAGAGCCTTATACCATCACGTTGATTGTCTTTACTGCCATTTCAATGCTCGCCATCCCTATGTTCTATATGGCGGGCAAGCGTTTTGAAAGAGATCGTCAGGCCCTCTATGACAGTGTGGCAGACTGATCGACTAAGCCTATCGCGCTGGCAGCAAGATGATCTGCCAGCGCTTTTCGCTTTATTGACTGATGGGGCCACCATGAGTCATTGGCCCAAGCCTTTTACCCCCCAAGACGCTCAAGATTGGCTACAACGCGCGCGCGCTCCGTCAATACATGGCTGTGCCCGCTGGCGCTGTAGTCGCACGACTGATGGCGTGCTGATTGGAGATGTAGGTATTGTGCACACGCAAATACTCGAAGAAAGCGTTTTTGATTTGGGCTATATCATTGACAAAAATTTTTGGCGGCAAGGTTATGGGCGCGAGGCGGTTTGTGGTGCTATTGCCTGGGCCAAGCAGCAAGGGATTAGTGAGTTGGTGGCAAACATGGCTGTGGATAATGTGCCGTCTTGGTCTTTGGCCGAAGCTGTAGGTATGCAGCGAACGGATGTATTTGCCAACCCTAAGAACCAGTTCAAAGAGTCTTATATCTACCGGTTACGTCTCTAGTTGCTTTGCCCTAGTTACCCCAATTCTTCTGCGCCAAGAGCGTGTTTAACACCTCAATTGAAAGTCAGGGTTAGCTCGTAGCTCACTAGCCCTTTTCAGCCTTTGTGACCGTTAACCTTCAATCAAAGTTGCGCTGATTACTGAGATTTGCGCTTCTCCCTGAGGGCTTATAAGGCCGGTGTTGATTAACTTTGCTTCGTTTGCTGAGAGTAATGAGAGTTGGCGTCGGCTATTGCGCAGCTTGCCGCGTTGATCAACATAATTGATAGACAGCGAGATATTTTTGAATGCGCGGGGTGCCTTGTTAGAGACTTCAATTTGTAACTCGCCAGCTTCGTTTGCGCCATAACGAAAGCCAATATATGCGCCTGGGTTGCCATTCAAATCCATCTTAATTAATGAGTTGAGGGCTGCCTGTCCGGATGCGCCTGAGTCGCTGGACGCCGCTGCAAAGTATTCTCTCGCCTCCTCAGTATTGCCTTGGCGCTGCGCTATGTTACCTAAAGCGTTATAAGCTTGTGAGGTTGGCAGTAACTCTATGCTGCGATTGAGGCGCGATTTTGCTTGGCTTAATGCACCTTGTTTTTCGCTGGTAATGCCGCTTTGTAGGTGCGGGTAAAAGAAGCCGGGGTTTAACTTGATAGCTTCAGCGTAGGCGTTCTGTGCAGCGGTGTAACGCTTGGCGTCTAACTCAATGTCACCTAAAAATGAACGGAAGTGCCCTTCATTAGGTTCCACTTTGATGGCCTGATTGATTAACTTTTTTGCCTCTTTAGGCCGGTTGTCTTTGGCCATTTGCTTGGCTTTTTCATAAGCCTCGTAGGCGGGTTTGGTTTCGTTTAGCCGCGCCATGACTGTTTTGTAGCGAGCTTTACCTGTTACGCCACCCTTGGGTAGGGTTTGCGCATAGGTTTTGTTCGCCGCAAGACGCGAAGCCGACGGCGGGTGGCTGGCGAATAAACCTTTAAAAAAGCTAGAGTCTTTTTGCCCCGAGAGTTGCAAAAATGTTTGCTGTAAATCCACAGCGCCTTGGGGGTTATAGCCGGCGCGGCTCATGTAATCCATGCCGTATTGGTCTGATTCAAGCTCAGCATTACGCCCATATTTTGAATTGATTAACTGGGATCCCAGACCTGCGCCCATTGCGACGTATTTGCCGTAGTCTGTACTTGCAGTGGCAATGCCGGTAACAGCTACCGTTGCTTGCAGTATGGTGCCGCGTTCTACCCCTTTGGCGCCGTGTCTGGCGGCCGAGTGGACTACCTCGTGCCCAAGTACTGCCGCCAGCTCCGCTTCGCTACCCAACTCAGTTAGCAAGCCTCTATTGATAGAGATTTTGCCGCCGGGCAATGCCCAAGCATTGGGTACGCTGTTATTAATCACTGAGAATTCGTAGGGCAAACTTCGATCGCTCACGGCTGCTATTTTCTGCCCCACCTCGTTGACATAAGCTTGTACGCCTTCGTCAGCTAGGTAGTCGCCGCCCTGTGATTGACGTGCCGGGGCATATTGTTGTTTGCCGGTTTTCAATTCCCATGCTTCTGAAATAATACTGATTTCACTTTTGCCGGTGACTGGATTGGTGGCGCATCCACCTAACACTGTGGCAGCTAGGAATAACGGTAGAAGCACTAATTTGCTGTTTGAGTGATTTGAAGCTCTTTTTGACGAACTTTTCAAGATAGGTTTCACAGGTGCCTCCGTGGCGTAAAATTGTTCAAAGATATACTCAGCGTTACGCTAAGTCTTAAATCAAGGGGCGCGTTAGCCCCGATAAGGCGCGTATCTTCTGCGTAGTGATGCGGCCTGTTGCCGCTCACCTTGGGCTTCTAATACTTCTGCCATTTGTAGCCAAGCTTGACCAGTTTTGACGCTGTCACTGCCGGCTAAGGCAATAGCCTTGCGCGCATGCTGAGACGCCGCGGTGGTATGCCCCTGCATTAAATGCGCGCGACTTAGGCGCATCCACAATAAGGCTTCTCTGGGGTCAATGCGTATGGCTCGTTCAAGTAAAACGATGGCTTGGTCTGGCGCTTGTCGTGTTATAGCTGTGTCTGCTTGGGCCAAGAGTAATTTTGCCGCTGAATTTTTGGGTGGCGTTGGTGTGACTTTTGCCGGTTTAGGTTGGGCTTGTGGTCTGTTGCTGCTTCCTGAACTTTGTCCCGAACTTTGCCCTGAACTGGCGCGACTGTCTGAGACACCAGGTCTTTGGTTGCCAGCGCATCCACCGATAAAAATTACGCAGAGTAGAGAAATACAAAGTTTTATGTTCACAAGTGCCCACACAGTTAGATGAGTTAATTATTAAAAATTGAACGTAGCCGTTGGCCGAAAGTCTTACGGACACCGCAACCGGGCTTAATGGGTAAAGTATCAGGCTGTCGAATGGGGATAACAACCACATCAGCGCAAGATTTTGCTGCCCGCATTCCCGTGGTAAATTCGATTTCCACTAGGTTGTCTGCTGGGCTGTGGACGATGGGGTCCACGCCTTTGGATACCTGCATGTTATTCCAAATACGCAGTGCCCCTGAAGTGCCAGTGAGGCCAGTAGATTTATTGTCATCGCGCCCCACCCAAACTACTGATAACTTGCTGTTGTCGAAACCCGCATACCAGCTGTCTCTGTTGTCGTTAGAAGTGCCGGTTTTTCCTGCAACACCCTGTTTGGCGAAAGGTGATGAACGACCAGTGCCATGGCTCATCACTATTTCCAGTCCTCTGTTGAGGCTGGCTACGGTTTCTGGCCGGATGCTTTGAGTTAAATCGAAGGGGTGGTGGGACAATGGTTGCCCGCGTTCATTAAGCACTGCAATAACCGATTTGGGGGTGGTGTGAAAGCCGCCGCTTGCGAAGTTACCGTAAAGCTCTGTGAGTTGTAGTGGTGACATAGACTCAGCGCCCAAAAAGAACGATGGGTAGCGATTTCTAGGTGCGTACCCTGTGAGGTCTGTAAAGCGGCGCTGCACCTCGCCAAGACTGACAGTGTTGCCCAAATCTACCATGGCTAGGTTCAGTGACATGGCTAACGCACGAATCATGGGCAATTCGCCACGAGTTTTGCCATCATAATTTCTCGGGGTCCAAAGCTCGCCAGAGTCTGATGTCATGGTGATTGCGGTGTCGTTGACCAAGGTTGACCATTCAAGGCCAGATTCCAGCGCTGCTAACACAATGACCGGTTTTATGACGGAACCCACTGTTCTTTTTGCATTCAAAGCGCGGTTGAACCCATCAACCCGACCCCTACGCCCACCCACTAAGCCTATAATTTCACCAGTTTGGGTATCTGTAACAACACTGGCTGCTTGCAAGCTACCCGCTTCTAGTTTGCGTTCCTTTTCGATCAACTGCAGTGTGGAGGTCACCGCTTTTTGCGCGTTCTCCTGCTCTCTGGGTTTCAGTGTTGTGAATATTCTTAGCCCTTGAGATCTTAAATCCGATGCTGAGTAGCGTTCGCTAAGTTCCGCTCTAACAATATCCATGAAGGCAGGGTAGTAAGCGCCACCACTGTTAGGGCTAGCAACTACACCAAGGGCTGAGCCAATGGCGTCTTGGTGTTTTGGGTTAGAAATCAGCCCGTCAGCCAAAAACGTATCGAGAATGCGGTTGCGTCTGGCAAGCGCGCGCTCAGGGTGCCTGAAAGGATTGTAATAAGAAGGCCCGCGAATGATGCTGATCATGGTGGCAATTTCATGTACCGCTAGTTCGTTAATGGGTTTGTTGAAGTAAAATTGCGCCCCTAGACCAAAACCATGAATGGCCCTTGCGCCATTCTGACCAAGAAATATCTCGTTAATGTAAGCCGTTAGCAGATCTTCTTTGGAAAACCGTAGCTCTAAAATAATCGCCATGGCTACTTCACGAAGCTTGCGAGTGTACGTGCGCTCGTTGGAGAGGAAGTAGCTCTTAACGAGCTGTTGCGTGAGTGTGCTACCGCCTTGAGAGCGCGTACCGCTGCGTAAATTCACCCAGGCTGCGCGCAAAATGCCGGTGACACTAAAGCCCCGGTGCTCGTCGAAATTTCGATCCTCTATTGCTTTCAAACCTTCTGCCAACAAAGGCGGGACTTGTTCGGGGGTTAAAATAAGCCGGTCTTCGCCATGTGAGGGAAAGAAGCTACCTATTGTGGCTGGGTCCAGTCGGATCAGGGGTATCGCTGATTTATCTTTGGCTTGAACTCGACTAATGATGGCGTTCTGAAAAGTGATTTTCACCTGTTGCGAGGGTCTGCTGCCCTCCATAAATTCGAAGCTGCGCAGATAGGTGGACAGTGTGATACCGCTGGCGCTGTAGGTTCCCGGCGCGGTGAGGTTTGCATCAGAGCGATAGCCCAATCGTTCAAGTTCTTCGATGAGCTGGGGTTTGTCGATGCGCTGGCCTGCATAGATTTCCAGCGGTTGGGCAAAAACTTGGGCAGGCACTGACCAACGCCTGCCCTCAAAAGTTTTGGTAATGGTCCGGTCTAGATAATAGCCAAATCCAGCACCCGCTAGGGTCGCAAAAAGTAACGTCCACAGAATCAGCCTCAGCAGCCCACGTAAAACCCACTTACCAAGACGTTTTAGCCAAGAGCCAGTTTTTTTTGAAGACTTGCTGTTTTTCCGGCGACCAGAAACTTTGGTGTTGCGGGAAGTTGGCGTTTTTTTGACCAAGTAGGTGCCTTTTAATGTGCTTGTGACTTTGCGATCTGTGAGTGTCACCATTTTGCCTTGGCTTAAGTCAATGGTGAAGTAAAACTGCCTATATTTTTGCTGAAAGTACCGTCAGGCGCAGTTTTTTCACTTTGAGTGATAGACCGTCGGTTAATGGGCTTGTCCCATTGGTCGTAAAAATAATGCCGTTTGTTACTCAGGGGTAGAAGGTCCTATTTTTACTGATAGATTACAACGGTTTTCTATAGTTCATTTTTTCGGCAGGTTTTCTGTGATTTATCCGTTATCTGTCATAACTTGAAGCGAACTTAAAAACGCAACAGAAGTTTTGTGGTGGTAATACTCTGTCATGCGCAATTCTTCTTATAAATTTTTAAACCAAATTTTGGAGGTTTTATGAAAAAACTAAGTGCATTAGTGGGATTTTTGAGCTTTTTCTTTGTCGGCACCGTTGCCGCTGAAGAGTCGGAGCTGTCATACAGTAATGTGGCTGTCAGCTACTATGATGGCGATATTCTCGATGTTGGCGCCGATGGTTTCGGCATTCGCGGTAGTATTGGGTTTGCCAGCTCTTGGTTCGCTAGCCTTGAATATAATGCTGGTGAGTTAGAGGGTGTAGATCTTGATCTAGACGAAATTGCGTTGGATATTGGCTATCACTGGGGGATAGGTGCAAAAACTGATCTAGTTGCATCTATTGGCTATAGTAGAATTGAACTTGACGTAGATGTTAACAATCTACAATTCTTGTCAGGCAGCGCTAGTGGATACGACCTGAATTTTGGGGTGCGCGGTAAACCTGTTGATCAGTTCGAATATGGCGTTTTTGTTACCTATTACAATGGCGGCGACTTCAATAGCGATTTTCAACTGTTGGGCGAAGCTCGCTATCACTTTTCTGCACCCATATCAGCCGGAGTTAGATACAGAAATAATGATGACTTCGACTATTGGGGCGTTGATGTTCGTTACGATTTTTAATTTCTTTTCCAGCCTAACAACAATTCGTTGTTGAAAAGGTTGGTAACTTGAATGAGAAGGTAGAATATTAATATAGAAAAGGCGGAGAATTTATTCTCCGCCTTTTTTTTTGAATTTTATGAGGTCGTTTTTCGGCTGGACTCTTTCCCTAAGATGATTATATGATACCGCTGCCTAAGGGGGGGCGTTACGCCTGAGATTCTCCTTGTTGCTTATGTTTGTGCAAACATCATGTACGAACCATTTTCTAAAATAAGCAATAAGACAGTGAACCCTTTGAACCTGATCCGGTTAATGCCGGCGTAGGGATAGGAGTTATTACTGCTCTGGAAGCATCGGTGTTACGCCAACTGCCTCCTTAGGGCGGATAACAACCCCAGACCTTAGGCATATTAGTCTAAGGAGTAAATAGTGTCTAAGTTGTGTCTTTCGGTTTGCCTTTCGGTTTGCTTTTCGGTTCGCCTGTCCTCATTTGCGGCGAAGTTGCCTCGTGCTGCCCAGTTATTGCAATTGAGCATATTGAGTTTCGCGGCCTGTTTATTATCCAGCCCTGTTTTCGCCGATGACGTGGATGATGTCATCGAAGAAGTCATTGTTACCGGCGAGTTCCGTGACACTTCAGTATCCCAGTTGGCTGCAAGCGTTTCAGTTTTGCTGCCTGAGCAAAATGGCGAATCGGTGAGTCACCTTGAAGAAATTTTGGGTCGTGCGCCTAATGTGAATTTTTCCAGCGGCGGTTCGCGTGCGCGGTTTTTCCAAGTTCGTGGGATTGGCGAACGAGGCCAGTTCTCTGAACCGCTGAACGCCTCTGTAGGTTTGTTGGTAGATGGTGTAGACCTTAGTGGTATTGGCACTGCTGCTACGCTTGCTGATGTCTCGCAAGTAGAGGTTTTTCGCGGACCTCAAGGCACTGTGTTTGGTGCTAATGCGCTTGCAGGGCTGATTAATGTTGTCACCCCTGATGTCGCCGATGAGCTTTCAGGTTCAGTTGATTTTGGTTTAGGCAATTACTCGGCGATAGACTTGGGCGGTGTTTTGTCCGGGCCAATCAATGATCGAGTTGGTTTCCGCATTAGCGCGCACCAATATAAAGATGATGGTTTTATCGACAATACCCGCCTTGGTCGAGACAATACCGACAACCATGATGAGACCACTGTGCGCGGCAAAGTTGCCGGTGATCTAGATCAAGGTGGCTGGCAGGTAGTCTTTGGTTCTATAAATGTTGATAACGGCTACGACGCATTCTCGCTCGACAACGATCGCAACACCCGTTCTGACGAACCCGGTTCGGATACCCAAGAGAGCAAATACCTAGGGTTCAAATTGGACCATAATCTTAATGAGAAAGTTGCCCTAGACGCCTCAATTGCCTATGTCAGCAGCAATATTGATTATGGCTACGATGAGGATTGGACCTTCGCCGGGTTTGATGTCGACGGCTATACCGCTACTGATTTATATAGTCGCGATGTCGATACGGCGACCTTAGATCTGCGCTTGCTTTCACGTGCTGGTGAAGGTCTAGGCGCTGGCAAAGTGGACTGGGTCGTAGGTTTCTACGCCTTTGATCGCCAGGTTGACTTAACTCGCCAGTACACCTACTTAGAGGATAATTTCACCAGCGACTTTGATGTTGATCGGTTGGCGTTGTATGGCGAAGTGAGCAGTGAATTGGCAGCTGGCTTGCGCATAAGTGTGGGGCTGCGTGCTGAGGAGCATAGTGCTAATTATTCTGATAGCGAAAGTGTCAGCTTTGCCCCAGATGATAATTTGCTCGGTGGACGTATTTTGTTGGAGAAGGTTTTGGCTGATGAAAACTTGCTGTATGCCAGTTTGACCCGGGGCTACAAGTCCGGTGGGTTTAATACCTCTGGCAGTTTAGACGCTGATTTACGTTTGTATGATCCGGAAACCTTATGGAACTTGGAGTTGGGGTATAAAGGTTCATTGTTAGAGGACCGTCTGAGTCTTCGCGCTGCTGTGTTTCGTATGCAGCGTCGTGATGTGCAAACCGCCACTTCTATTACTCGGGTTAGGCCTAATGGGTCATCTGAATTTATCGACTATGTCGGTAATGCTGCGGAAGGCATTAACCAAGGTTTCGAGTTTGAGCTGGCTTTTCAAGCCTCAGATCGACTGCAACTTTCTGCCAGTCTAGGTTTGCTGGATACTCAGTTTGAGGACTACATAGATGGTAGCGGTCAGAACCTTGATGGTCGGGATCAGGCCCAAGCCCCTAGCTACCAATTTTATCTCAGTGGCGATTATCAAATTGCCCAAGACTGGGCGTTGAACATTAATGTTGAGGGCAAGGATGACTACTATTTCTCTGATAGCCATGCCGAGAGATCGTCTAGCTATGAATTGCTTAACGCATCCATTGGTTATTCAACTGAGCGCTGGGACTTTAGTTTATGGGGACGCAATTTAGCCGATACAGATTACTTTGTCCGTGGCTTCTTCTTTGGCAATGATCCTAGAGATGGTTATACAGCGCGGGGGTTTACTCAGTTAGGCGCGCCGAGGCAATTTGGTGTCAGCGCTTCAGCTAATTTTTAGCTGGGTGAAATCTAGCCATGCTGGCATTGTGCCCTTTTCGCTCCTCGCACACTTTGTGTTTGGAGAGTTAAGTACAAAGGAAAAGGGTTAGAGCCGAGCTGGCATTATCTTGCAAGAGGGCAACGAGCGTCGGCCTGTGAGGTTTTCGCTCGTTTTCTTGTGCAGTGGACACTTGCGATGCAGCCACTCTACTTAGTTGCGGCTTATTGAGCGGTTGCCAGCTTACCGGCGCGCGCGGCTCGCTCCTGTGCGATCAAATAATCTACTACTTCCAATGCGCGCTGCATGCCGTTCGCCATATCTACTGTGTACTTCCCGGCAACGACCATAGTGGGTACGGATTTTATGTTATAGCGACTGCCTTCGGTCTCTGCCTGGGCTAGTTTACGGCGTACTTTTGGGCTGTTGAACGCGCGCAAGAATTCTGCTGCGGGCAGCTCTTCGCTGTCCAAATAGTCCGCCATTTCTTGGCTGTTACGAAAATTTTTGCCGAAATCGTGAACCGCGCTGAATAGCTTCTTATGGTTTCGTTCGAGAGCGTCTAATTGTTCCAGTGCAAGATAGCCCTGACCGAGCAGGGTCCAGGTACGCGAGAAGGCCGCCGGCTTGCGAGAGAACGCAACGTCGTCAGCGGTTGAGATTAACCACTCATCTAGTTCTGGGTCGAAGTTGCGGCAGTGGATACAACCATATGAGAAAAACTCATAAACATTAATTGGGTCGCCTTTGCGTATTCTGTCGGAATTTTCGATTAATGAATAATCTTCGCCCTCGGTGGGGGTCGAATTTTGTGCAAGCCCGGTAGAGAAATAGATTCCCGCGACAACCAAGGCTACGCCGAAGGCAACAATCACCGCAAAGATCAGATTGCGCGTGGTTTCAACTTTGTCTGTGCTGGGTTTTTTAGCCATATCAATTTCCTATTTGTGTGTTGCCGTCGGTTTTGCGCATCTGGTTGGTAAACCCTTTGCTAGGACTTGTCTATTCTGCAAGCTAAGGAGTCGCAAGGTAAAGGACTATAGGCTTTACCGGTGCAATATGAAGGAGAGATTAGGGAGGTATACTTGATTGACCCCACTGATCCACAGGCTTTAATCTGCTCGTCGATGAGCAAAAATACATGGGCTTCGTTAATTGTAATATGCTTAAAGGGTTAACGACGCGTCACTAGGATATAAAGAAATGGCTACTGCAGAACGATATCAACTTTTTAAATCAGACACCTGTGGCTTTTGCCATCGAGTCAGGAGTTTTTTGCAACAAAACAATATAGAAGTGCCTTTGCGTGATATTAATCAGGATCAGGTGGCTTTTCGTGAGCTATTGGCAGGCGGCGGCAGAAGTATGGTGCCTTGTCTGCGTATTGAGGCGGGTGACGGCGTTATCAGTTGGATGTATGAGTCAATGGACATTATGCGTTACCTAGCCAGCAAGCAGCAGCCTTAACGGCCGTAATTGTTGCAGCTATATGCCTTGAAGCAGCTGTAACGCCTGAACATGGTTTTCACATGCCATGACCTATATTTGGTCAGAAATTTTTATCTGCACAATCGAAATACACTATTAGGAAAGACAAAGATATGAAACTGGGAATCATTGCCGGTTACTCCGGACGCAAATTCAGTATCTCCATGGATGCAATCAAGCATGCTGAGAATTTAGGTTACGACTCAATTTGGACAGCAGAAGCATATGGTTCCGATGCCGTGACGCCTGCTGCATGGATTTTGGCCCAGACGGATCGTATTAAAGTGGGCACTGCAATTATGCAAATGCCAGCACGTTCTCCTGCTATGGCTGCTATGACAGCTATGAGTTTGGCGGAGTTGTCAGGTGGGCGATTTATCGTTGGATTAGGCGCTTCTGGGCCACAAGTGGTTGAGGGATGGCACGGCGTACCCTACGGCAAGCCGGTTACCCGTCTGCGTGAATATATTCAGATCATGAAGAACATCTTTGCGCGTGAAGGTGCATTGGAATTTGAAGGTGACATGTACCAAATGCCTTATACCGGTCAAGGTGCAACAGGACTAGGCAAGCCACTGAAGAGTATTTTGCACTGTGAAGAAGATATTCCGATTTTTGCTGCGACCATTACCAACAATGGAGTTGCAGCTGCCGCGGAAGTGGCTGATGGTTTCTTCCCTGTATGGATGGACCCTGAGCAATACTCAGTATTTGAAGGGCCAATTCAAAAAGGCTTCGACAAAGCAGGCGATAAGAACCTCACGCAATTCGAAATAGCGCCATTTGTAACTGTTTCAATGGGCGATGACTTGGCCCAATGCATGATGCCAGTACGCGGCATGATGGCGCTTTATATCGGTGGTATGGGCGCTCGCGACAAGAACTTCTACAACGATTATTGCAAGCGTTTAGGGTTTGAAGATGCAGCTGTGAAGATTCAAGATCTGTATTTGGCAGGTAAGAAAGATGAGGCCATGGCTGCAGTGCCAGAAGAGTTGATTGACGCATGTGCTCTTGTTGGTCCTGCGGAACGTATTCGTGAACGACTGCAGCGTTGGAAGACAGCGGGCAACCATGGTCATGTGTCGAGCATGTTGTTGGGTTGCCAAGATCCAGCTGCTCTTCAGGTTATTGCAGAGGAAATGCTTTAACACGTGTGCTTTAGGGCAGGTAGTGGGTTTAGGTTACTGGTAAATAGGTAACCTTTTCTCAGTTGGTGATTGAAGAGTAAGCATTCAGGGTTAATGATACCCGTTTAGATTAGACCAAGAGGCGCTCTTGGTCTTTGCACTTGCAACTTACTTCTGCGACGATTTTTCTTTAAGGTTCCGGTCAATTTGCCATATCGCTCTCACTGAGAGTCCGTCTAGGCAGCCTTCTTCCAATTGTTCTTGGGTCAAGGTAGTGGAATTGCCTTGCCCCGTAGTGACACCCCTCAACAGCCCCATCTTCATTGATTGCTCTCTCAAGTTCACTTCGAAGTCCAGATAAGCCACCCGCATCAATTCCACATCATCTTTCTTCAGCTATTATTGTCCTGTATGCGGCGACATTGCGCCTCAGCCCGGTCTCTTTGTGTGAAAACCGGGGTCGGCAACCTAGCTGCTTTATTGCATTCGCTATGGACTATTTGGCGTTTACTAAGGCCCAGCCGCGCTCTGATCTTAATCTTGCAGCGTCAACATATTCCAAGGCTTTTTCTGAACTGGCGTTACCGTCGAGCCCACGCTTGTACACACCTTGGATAATTCCCGCTGATCTAAACATGTTGTAGATCAGATAAAAGGACCAATTGTCGATACCGTCTAGGCCAGCATGTTTGCAATATTCAGCGACGAATTCATCTTCCGTAGGAATGCCTAGACTTTCTAGGTCTGCGCTAGCTAAGCCTTCGTCATTATAGGCATCGCCATGATAGTCCTGACATAAGTAACCCAAATCCGCCAAGCCATCACCCAGGGTTGAAAGTTCCCAGTCTAATACCGCAACAATTTTTGCTTCTGTTGGGTGAATGAGAACATTACCTAAACGGTAGTCGCCGTGTACGATAACCGAGCCAACATTGGATGGAATGTTTTCGGGCAACCATTCCATCAGACTGTGCATGGCAGGAATATCTTCCGTTTGTGAAGCGATGTACTGCTTGCTCCAGCGTCCGATTTGGCGTTCATAATAATTGCCTGGTCGACCAAATTCGCCTAAGCCCACTGCACTTGGGTCAACTTTATGTAATAACGCCAGTACTCTAGCTAAATCTAAGTAGACGGCTTTGCGTGTTGCACTACTCTCGGTTGGCATGGTGGTTTCGTTAAACAACCGGCCTTCAACCATTTCCATCACATAAAACTTGGTGCCGATAACTGAAGTGTCTTCGCACAGGCAATACATTTTCGGTACCGGTACATCGGTTTGCCAGAGACCGTCCATGACCTTGTACTCGCGATCAACCTGGTGTGCAGAGGGCAGCAGTTCGCCTGGTGGTTGCTTACGCAAGACATAGCGTCGAGATGGCGTTATCAGCTGAAAGGTAGGATTAGACTGGCCACCCTCAAACTGCTTAAGGGTCAGCGGACCGGCGTAGCCTTCCACATGCTGGTTTAGATAGTTCTCTAGTGCCGCCACATCGAATTTGTGTGCCTCCCGCACTGGGGTGAGTTCTACGTCGCTCATGTTTTCCTCGATTGCTTTTATGAAAATTATTTTGCTGCTACTAAGGATACGGCTTGATCTCATAGAGGGCAAAATGCGAATCTACTTATTTGAACTATAAAGTATGAAGGGGACCTTATGTCGATGACAAAAAGAATTGCTGTGACCTTGCCTGCCGGGCCAAGAGTAGCGGATACCGTGGCGCGCATTAAGTGGGCCGAAGACAATGGCATTGCCGATGCTTGGTTTAGTGATTCGGGCGCACCAGATACGTTGACGCAGGTTGCCGGCATTGCTCATGCCACATCGACTATCCGTATAGGTACCGCTGTGACGCCGGTTTACACCCGTTCGCCATCTGTGTTGGCTGCTTCAGCAAATGTTATCGGCCAGTTATTGCCCGGGCGCTTTGTCATGGGTTTGGGTTCATCTAGCCAAACTATCATGGGTCAATTTAATGGCATTCCTCTGGATAAACCGTTGACGCGTGTACGTGAAACCGCCGAACTGGTGAAAATCATGTTGTCTGGTGCTAAAACTGACTATGACGGTGAGACTGTTTTTAGCCGTGGTTATCGCCAAGCGCCGATGGAAAATGCTCCACCGGTCTATTTGGCAGCTCTGCGTCCGAAGATGATCGAGATGGCTGCAGAAGTCGGTGATGGGGTCATTTTTAACCTCTGGCCTAAGGGTGCATTGGCTAAAATGATGGAACACGTGGCGATTGGCGCAAAAATCGCTGGCAAAGACCCGGCTGATATCGAAATTGTTAACCGCGCTATGGTCTTGTGCACCGACGATAAAGAATATGGTCGTAATCTCTTTCGTGCAGCCTTTGGCCCCTACTATGCCACCCCGGTATATAACAAATTCTTAGCCTGGGCTGGCTATAACGATGCGGCTGAAACTATCTCCAAAGGCTGGGCGGCTAAGGATAGGGAGATGACCGCCAGCGCGATGACTGATGCAATGATTGATGAAATTGCCATTATTGGCAATGAAGATGAAATACGCGCGCGTATTCAGGAAGACGCAGATGGTGGCGTAGATACTCATATCATTGCACCATTGGGCGGTGGTAAAGAAGATATGGAGCGCACATTTGCTGCGTTCACAGGTGATAATTTCCAATTCGCGTAAAGCGCGCAAATTGCCGCTACAAGATTGTAGCGGCAGTAACCTGGCCTGTGACAAGCCTGTGCATTTTGTTCCATGGCCTTTGGCGGAGGTAGCCCTCCGGATAGGTGTGACGGCTTTCAAGAGACAATGAAAATAAAAATACAAACGCAAATCGAAACAAGAGGGAACATGTCTAATGACACTTAAGGTCTTGTATGTGCTGCGTCATGGGCAAACTGAGTGGAATTTGGCTGGTCGTATGCAAGGGCGAATGGATTCGCCCTTAACGGCATTAGGTGAAGCCCAAGCGAGCGCGCATGGAGCGTTGCTAAAAACCTTAGGTGGTGTTGACGAGCTCTGGGTGTCATCTGCTGGCCGGACTAAGGCAACTGCTGCGCTGGTGAACAAACATTTGGCTGCACCTGTGCGTTTTTCTGATCATTTGTTAGAGCGGGATTGCGGTACTTGGTCAGGCAAAACTCTGGAGGAGGTGGCAGCTAGCGAGCCGGATAATTGGTCTGCCAGAAAGAGCGACCCATATCATCATCAACCTGGCGGCGGTGAAAATTTGTTAGATTTGGGGCAGCGTTTTCGCCATCTATTGGATGACTTTGAGTCAGTAGAAAATTTGGCTATTGTGGCCCATGGCGTTGTATCGAAGGCGATTTTGCAGCACTTTTTGGGTTTGGATGAAGCCCAAACAATTGCTGTTAAGCACCCAAACAATTTGCTTTACCGCCTAGTTATGAGGGCTGGTGAAGTACAAGTTACGCATTTTGTTGCTCAGAAGAACGACACTTTAGCCGCGCTAGAGCTACGCCATACGGCTCAGCCTATTGAAGGGTTTCTTGGCCATACTGGAACAGATATTAGGCATCAGGCGACTGCTGCAGCCATGCAGTCGGAGTAACCGTTCTTTGTTCGTGTGTTTTTTAACGGGGGTGGTTCAAAGGGCTTTTCTAGCAATGGTATTGAATGGTTCTAGAAGAGCTTAGATAAAACAGATTGTTGGTTGTTTATGCAACCGGTCTTTTCGCGGCCTAGGTAATCTAGGCCTTTTTACAGATTTATTATTGGAGAGAGAATATGAAAGTAGACGCAGGCATTGGCCATCACCTTAGTGAAATTCCGGCTACCGTGAAAAAATTAGAGGCGGCGGGATATGACGGCGTGCGCACAGCGGAAATGAATCACGACCCCTTTTTCCCTTTGTTGTTGGCGGCAGAGCACAGTGAAAAGCTGGAGATCGCCAGCTCTATCGCTGTAGCCTTTGCGCGCAGCCCGATGAATTTGGCGAATATAGGTCACGACCTGAACGCATACTCGAAAGGCCGATTCACTATGGGGTTGGGGTCGCAAATTAAGCCTCATATTACCAAGCGTTTCAGCATGCAGTGGGGTGCTCCGGCAGCACAGATGCGTGAGTTAGTTTTAGCCATGCGCGCTATTTGGGGTAATTGGTACAATGGCGACCCGCTAGAGTTTGTTGGTGAGTACTACAAACATACGCTTATGACGCCAGCGTTCACGCCAGAAGATAAAGACTTTGGCGCGCCCAAAGTCGTTTTGGCCGCAGTGGGTCCGAAGATGACAGAGGTCGCCGGGGAAGTGGCAGACGGCATGATTATTCATCCGTTCAGTACCATGGCCTATATCAATGAAGTGACTATGCCTGCTATTGAGCGTGGCTTGGCCAAGGCGGGTAAATCTAGGGACGGATTTGAATTGTCATACTCCTGTTTTGTTGTAACCGGCAGAGACGAAGAGGAATATGCGAAGAGTAAAAAGGCGACTCAAGAACGTATTGCCTTTTATGGCTCCACCCCGGCATACAAAGGTGTTTTAGACTCCATCGGTTGCGGCGAGTTGCAAGGTGAGCTAAATACTATGTCCAAGCAGGGGCGTTGGAAAGAAATGGGTACGCTTATCAGTGATGACATGTTAGATAAGTTCGGTGTTATGGGTGAGCCCCACGAGATAGCGCCGGCTATGCTTGAGCGGTATGGCAGTTTCGTCGATCGTACATCTACATCTTTTCCAGTTTCTGATGAAGTTCAGCGTAAAGCGATTATTGAAACTCTACGGGCTGGATAAGAGCCATTAAAGAGAAGACTTTTGGCCTAAATCGGCCAAAAGTCTTCGTCTTAAGCTACGCCCCTGCCTTCTTTAATTCACCCCTAATTCCGTCTCAATTTTTCTTCCATTATTTGTATACATCCGGTTGTTGGCAAGTTACCGTATGGCCCTACAATGAATCGGTCTAGCGTGAATTGTTACCTGCAGATGGCGGGCAGTTAGACTAAATCAGAATTCTACTTTGTGGGGAGGGACGGCAAAAATGCGGAAATTTGCAGGCAAAATTTTTGATTGTGTGACCTCCTTAGCGGTTGTGTTGTGTTTTTTGGCCGTCATGCTGTTCGCTATGGGCCAACAATTTTGCCGAAAAAATTCACTGCGTTGGAATAGCCTGAGCGCATTCCGAAAAGTATCATTCCCTTCTCTTTTCTTAGCTGCATTGACCGCCGTATTGGTAATGTTTAATGCAGGTTCGGTTGTTTTGAATGCTCAGCAAGGCAGCTTAGCGAGCAAAACTATTTCCATTGCTAAGCCCGTTCAGGGGCGAACCCCATTCCCTGCGCAAGTCAGTTTGTTTGGTCAGCGCATGAGTCTTGGTTTCGGTATCGACCAAGGCTTAGCAAATGAATTTTCGGCTTGGATATTAGAGGCGGCCGAGAGGCAAAAGCTGAGCCCTGAACTGATTGCGAGCCTAGTGCTCACCGAGAGTTCGTTTCGCAAGTATGTTGTGTCACACGTGGGCGCTGTTGGGCCGACTCAAGTTAGACCGGATTATTGGGCTAGTTTCTGTGGCGTCAGCAACCTCAAGGACCCAGAACAAAACGTATATTGCGGTGCCCAGGTATTACGCCACTTGGTAGATCGGTGTACGGGTAATTATAATTGCGCGCTTTCAGCTTATAATGTTGGCTTCAATACCACTCCGGGACCAGCTGCTGCTCGTTATATTGCCAAAATTGATCTGCATATGGATTGGTTAGAAAACGCGCTGTAAGTTGGTGCATGAATCAGGTCAATGAATGCAGGGTGTAGAATTAAATTTCAGTGACGCTGCTTGGCGTAATCCCACTCCCATTTCGCTCTCTCTTGCATCTCGTTCTAGCGTTAATACGCCCCATTGTGCAATTCTATACAAACAAACCAAACCAACTGAGATTTAGCGAGGATTTACTATGATCGATTTCGGACTACTGATGTTTGCTACAGATTACGCTATAGCGCCTGATTTACTGGCCAAAGAAGCCGAAGCCCACGGATTTGAATCTCTATTTTTGCCGGAACACACGCATATTCCTGCGAGTCGCAAATCTCCTTGGCCCGGTGGCGCGGAGCTTCCGCAGGAGTATTGGCATACTTATGATCCGTTTGTGGCACTCTCCATGGCGGCAGCTGTGACCGAGACTTTGAAGCTGGGTACAGGTATTTCACTCATTACTGAGCGCGACCCTATATTAATGGCCAAGCAGGTGGCGAGTTTAGATTTTTTGTCCAAAGGCCGAGTCGTATTAGGTATTGGCGCGGGTTGGAACGCCGAAGAAATGGAGAACCACGGCACGCCGTTTGAACATAGATGGAAAATTTTGCGAGAACGTATGTTAGCCATGCGCGAAATATGGACTCAAGAAGAAGCCGAGTACCACGGTGATTTTGTTGATTTTGACAAGATTTGGGCCTATCCCAAACCAGTTCAAGCTGGCGGCCCACCGGTATTGTTGGGTGCATCTTCCAAATATGTTTATAAGCGCATTGCAGAGTATGGTGATGGTTGGTTCCCAATTTATCAAAACGATAGCCGCAAAGGTGCCAATGGGCCGGTAGATTATGCTGAGGGTATTGGCCGTACTCGTGAGGCTTGGCATGAAGCAGGACGCAGTGGTGAACCCCAGTTCAGTATTTTTGGTGTAGGTCCAGATGCCCAGGCTGTTGAATCTTTGTTGGAGATGGGTTTCGACCGCATTATTTTTGCGTTGCCGTCAGCTGAGTCTGAAGTAGTGCTTCCTATGCTTGAAAACTATGCGGCTATTGCCCATAAATTTAATGTCTAGACAAAAAGTGCTGACGCATATGTGCGTGCAGTGGTTGTCATGAGGGGCGGTTAAATGCAATGCAGGCCTGCCTGTGGCGCCTGTTGTATAGCTCCGTCGATATCCGCACCACTGCCTGGGATGCCAGATGGTAAACCCGCAGGCGTAGCTTGTGTTCACCTCTCGGAAGATTTTGCTTGTGGGCTTTTCGGCAGGCCAGAACGCCCGGCCTTTTGTGCGCAGTTTAGGGCGGAAGTACTATTTTGTGGTACGTCTCGGCAGCAGGCCTTGGAACTAATTGCGGCAGTAGAGTTAGATGTGGACTAGCATTAGGCGTTAGTTGCTTAACCTAGCGGCCTAACCAAGCGCTGAGTTGATCCGCCACTTTTGCCTCGGATCGAGTGTGGTACGCCTCTAACCCAGCGTCTTTTGCCCCCCTGACGTTTTCTAGCGTGTCGTCTAAGAACACCACGTCTTGAGGCGCGTAACCCATGCTTTCACACACTGTCAAAAATGCCTGTGTATTTGGTTTGCGGCAGCCAATTTCTTGAGATAGATACAGTGTTTCGAAATGGCCAAGCTCCGCTTTGAAATGCTGATTGAAGGAAGCTGCGTGGGTGGCGTTGGTGTTGCTAAAGGCACACAGCTTGTATTGTTGGGCCAATTGCGGCAATAGTTCAACGACTGATGCATAGGCGCCTACCCACAAAGTGTTCCACCCTTTCTGCCAGTTTGAGTCAGACATGCTTATATTTAGTGTCTTGGAAAGATGCGCGCTGTATTCCTGAAAAGAAATTCCGCCTATTTCGTGGCTCTTATACGCATCATCCAGTGTCCACTTTTCGTAGAATAAGGATTTATCAACTCCGCTGTCCGTTGCCCACGAGGCAAATACTCGATGAAAATCTATATCTAAGACAACACCGCCTAGGTCTAGTAGTACTGCTTTATCCATTCTTAACTTGGTTACCTAATAGAGCTGGAGGACGTTAGTCCGGTGCCGAGCAAAAACTTCGGCTAAGTTGGTTGTACTTGCCGCCGTTTAAGCGCTGCAGCATAGATGATCTAGTAACCTGCTTGCGCATTACCGATCTTTTCTAAGTACGCTTGATCTAAGGCGCTGTAAGTTTTTTCGTCGCTTTTCATAACGAAGACAGGGCCCTCAATACGGTCAATATTGAACCCTTGTTGTCGTAGCTCGCCTTTGAGCATTTTAAAGGTACCAGTGACGTCAATCTCTGGGTCTACCCGGATGAAAACCGGTACGGCATAGTTGGGTAATGCATTTTGCGCAAACTGAGCAAATGCCTTTAAATCTAGCTCTTTGACATCATCGTTAAGCGTAATAGAAACCATGCCAGCTCTGCCGTCTGCACCAGGTACTTCCACGCCGTAGACATTACAGAATTTGACTTGAGGGAAAGCATTAATTATTTCGCCTACTTCATTAGTCGAAACGTTTTCGGCTTTCCAGCGAAATGTATCGCCCACACGGTCAACAAACTGGTAATGATCATAGCCAAGTGAATAACCTACTTCTACAACCCGCATCAGGTCGCCTGTATTGAACCAGGCGTCATCCTTTTCTAGGGCGCCGCGCAGGACCTTACTTTCTGTAGCGGCCTCGTCCGTATAACCTTCAAAAACCGTATCTGGGGTTATTTTGCCCAGCAGCAGCCCAGCCTCGCCTCTTACGGCGGGAATGCAAAAACCTTGGTTGTCTTTGACGATTTCATCGTTATCAACGTCATATTGCACCAAGCTCACTTCCGCCGAGGTCATGCCCACGGTGAGGTCTTTGTTCATTAGGTTGGCAAAGGCGACGTTGCCTTCGGACGCGCCATAAAATTCGCAAATCCGCGAGATGCCATAGCGTTGTTTGAACTGCATCCAAATATCGGGGCGCAGACCATTGCCCATGATGCTGCGTAGGGGATTTTTCGCATCATCCGCCTGGGCTTCAGAGTTGACTAAGTATCGGCATAGCTCGCCAATATAAATCATGTGGGTGCAGTGGTGTTGGCGCACTTCTTTGAGGAAATTACTCGCTGAAAATTTGCGTCTTACGAACATACTGGCGCCAGTGGCCAGTGCAGAGCCAACGCCAAGCAATAAACCTGTTGCATGATAAAGGGGCAGACAGAGGTAAATTCTGTCTTGGGTTTTGCACTTGAGTCCACCGGTGCCAGCCATATCTGCGCTAATCAAGTAGCGTCTATTGGATATCACGGCGGCCTTGGGAAGTCCTGTGGTGCCAGAGGTGTAAATGTAGAAGGCGGTCTCACCGAGCGTGGTGGACGCTGTTTCGGCGGGGTTCTCTGCACTGGCGGAAGCGGCCAGCGGCTTTAGATCCTTGCTCCACCCAGGTGCTGTTTGCTTTCCCGCGTCGGCGATAAACAAAAAATCTTGGCCTTGCTGCATTGGTAACTCGGCGTAAATCTCTTGCACTGAAGCGATGACTTCTTCGCCGAAGATGCATTTCTTTGACTGGGTCACGGTAATGCAATGAATCAACGATTTACCGGTCAAATTAGTGTTGAGTAGACCTGCTGTGACGCCAATCTTGTTCAAGCCCATAAGTAAGGCTAGGAACTCAACCCGATTTTCCATCATAACGCTGACGCAGTCGCCGCGATTCAAACCTTCGGTTTTCATTGCCCAGGCGTAACGATTCGCCGCAGCATTGAGCTCTGACCAGTTTAGTACTTGATCTTCAAAAACTAGGGCCGATTGCTGGCCAAAGCGCTTGGCATTTGTTTCGAGTCGACCGCCTGGGCAATCTATGACCTCAAATGGGCGAGGCTTCATGCCCTTCTTAAGCTTTAGCAGTGCTGGTATGTGAGCCAGCGTTGAAATATCTTTTATTAACTGCATGTTGTCTCTCCAGGCATATTATATTTTTTACTAATGTAAGAACGATAACAAAAATAGTAGTCTCTTGGGGTGTCGTGTTGTGATTTATGCGGTCAATTCTGATCGTAGAGTTGACGAATTTATGGGTCTAAATAGGTAGGAGAGAGTTATGCATCAATGGCAAATAGGTGAGGTAAAAGTCACCCGGGTTATCGAAATGGAAACGACCGGCGGGTCGCGCTTTATCTTGCCTGACGCTACTCGTGACGCCTGTCAGGCTATCGAGTGGATGCAACCGCACTTTATGGACAAACAGGGTAATTTGATTATGAGTGTGCACGCACTCATCATAGATACGGGCACTCGCCGTATCTTAGTTGATACCTGCATAGGCAACGATAAAGAACGCAACATCGCCAGTTGGTCCCACTTACAAACTACCTTTTTGCAGGATCTAGCTGATGCGGGCTATCCGCGTGAAAGTATTGATACGGTTTTGTGTACCCACCTGCATGTAGATCACGTGGGCTGGAATACCATGTTGGTGGAAGGACAGTGGGTGCCAACATTTCCTAACGCGCGCTATTTGATTGCGGCGAACGAATGGGCTTATTGGGATGCTCATGAAGATGAAGCGAGTTATGGGCCGGTACTTGCAGACTCGGTGCGACCGGTAGTTGAGGCTGGCTTGGTTGACCTGGTTGAAGAGGACCATAAACTTTGTCTTGAGGTGCAACTCCAATCAACGCCCGGGCACACCCCAGGTCATGTCAGCGTACATATCAGTTCAAATGGTAGTGAAGGGTTGATCACCGGCGATTGCATTCATCACCCCGTTCAAATGACTAAAACCCACTGGTGCTCTTCCGCAGATTTTGATCAAGCACAAGGGCAAAAAACTCGAGAATCACTCCTAGAGCGCTATGTTGATGAGGACATTTTGATTATTGGAACGCATTTTGCCACGCCCACCGCGGGGCATGTTAAGCATCACCCCGATGGGGGTTATTGGTTGAAGGTGGAATAATTGCCCATAACCGAACTTGTGGTTAACAAATGTTGTGCGTTCGAGCCGCTTGTCGGCAAAATTACACCTAATGTTTTATGTTTGTTACTAAAAAGGTTACAGGCGGGTCGGGTTAAGTGGTTTTTCTTGTCGATAAATATACCGACCGTCGACTAAACAATACCTCATGGAACTCGCCTAGCACCTTCAACTCTTTGATCGGACACTATCTTCCCCCTTAGCGCGCTATGTGGCGCCGGTTGATTGGTGGATGGTCAATGCTCATAAACGAAAGTAAATATAGTGTACTCAACGGTGGTAGCTTGCCGTGGCTTCCTGCCCGCTGGCACCTCAACATTCTAAATTCCTTTAACAAAATCGAAATTATTGTTGAAGAGCTTTTCACATGCATAGTGCAAGCACTGTCTCCAGGTGCCGGTACACAGGATAAAAAAATTGCGGTGGAGCGTTTGCAAAACCCTGCAGAAGTAGATTTGTCCACGTCTGGGCCAAAATTTTGAGCATCAAATTATGAAATCTATGCTATCTCAATTGTTGTCTTTGGCTGCGCCGGATATCCGCACTACGCTAAATACAATTCAAGGCACTTTGTCCATTGTTGGCGATCAGCTCAGTGGAACCGAAGAGCAGACCCTAGTGCAACATGCAAATCTATCAACACAACACCTTATTTCGTTGTTGCAGACCGTTGGTGACCTAGACTCAATAGAAAATCAGTTGATGCAGGTGTCTAATTTACCAGTAGATCTTGGTCGATTGATCGAATCTGTAGTGGATAGTGTTGTCCTCGACCCGCGCTCTAGCGGGGTTTCTGTTCTTGTCAGCTACGACGACGATTTAGACGTTGCATCAATAGCAGAGTTTGTTGTTGATGAAGAAAAATTTTCCCAAAGTTTCACACACGTTTTGCAGTATGCCGTGTTATTCAGTCGCCGCGATCGCGTCGATATACAGGTCAGTAAAAACCGTCAAGGCCGCCTTGGGATTCAAATTTTGGATACAAGCCTAGGTCTGGCGCAATCTGAACTGGATAATTTATTCAGCTTTAATCAATGGTCTAGTGGCGCACTAAATTGGAGTATGTCTAATGGCGTCGAATTGAATCTGAATATTTGTTTGGCTAGGGCCTTGATGCGCCTCATAGGAGGAGAGATACACGCCACTAGCGAAATTGGCAGTGGTATCAGATGGCTTATTGAATTGCCGTTAGATGCAAAAGTAGCAGAGCAATTTGACTTAATACCAAACCGTGGCGTTACCCTAAACACCCTCTCTGACCAAGCTGCCTCGGACGCATTACACGCTTACGCCACTAGTGCGGCAATAGCTGAGCCAGAAATCACGAATGTTTTATTGGTAGATGACTCGCCGTCTAACCGTTTAGTTCTAAAGTCTATTCTTACCGCCGCAGGTTATGCGGTAGATTTGGCTGCCGACGGATTAGAGGCTCTTTCTGCCGTCCGTCAAAAGTCCTACGCAGCGATCTTGATGGATTTAGCGATGCCAAATATGGACGGAATTACCGCGGCTAAAGAAATTCGTAACCTGCCAGGTATGCTCGCTCGTGTGCCCCTAATTGCACTAACAGCCTATGTTTCAGATGCCGACCAGCAAGCTTGCTTAGACGCAGGTTTTAACGATTTTCTATCTAAGCCGGTGAAAGATAAAGACCTCACCGTTGCGTTAAAACGAGTGTTAGGAGGGGGCCGCGCAGAAGCAACTCTAGAAGCAACTCTAGAAGCAACTATGCCAGTTGAGCGCTTAACCGAGTTTTCAAAAATCATTGGCGTTGTTGAAGTTTTCAAATTGCTTGAACGGTTCTCTACAGAATTACGCAGTCGGTCACGTCTCTTAGAGAATATTCATTTAGGCAATCTTGCCGAGGTTCGACACAATTTGTATATGTTGGTTTGCTCGGCTGACAATTTCGGCTTTTCTCGATTGGCTTTGGCAGCGAAAAATTTGAGTACAAAGCTGTCGGAAAATCAATTGCAGTTTTTTTCCAATTTAGCGTCACGAGAAGTAGAGGCGAGTGAAGGTGGATTTTGGGCTAATGAATTGATGGACTTAGATATTGAGATTTCGCACGCGCTTACGTTTTTGTCTAAATACGTAGGAGAAAGCATAGAAATAGAACCTTTTGCTGCAGCAAAGGCTGGTTTTAAAAATGATCAAGATACGCCTGGAGTGAACCATGTCTAGAATCCAATTTTGGCAACGCGGTAAGACTTCTATGTTGCTCTTTGTAGGGCTCTATTTGAGTATTCTAGGATTTCTTGTTGATCAATCCATAACTGTATTTAGTGCAGGCGATCAGAGATTAACCGCTCCAACGCTACTCCTAGCGATTGCTTTGTTTTTACTGGCATCGGCGCAATTTAGGCACATTTCCCTTGTGCAAAAACGTAATCAACAGCAGCTTGATGACGCACTCTTTGAACGCGGCAAGGGCCATTTGTGGGTCGACTCACAGGGTAATATTTTGCTGGCCAACGATGGCGCGCATAATTTATTACCAAGGGTTTCGTTGGTGGGCCAAAGTATTGCCTCTATATGGGATAACCCTAAAGACGTTGAAAGTATACATGCCAACCTAGATGCACTTTTTGATTCCCACGCAAAACTAATGTCAGGCTCGCTCAAAGACATGTATCGAAGGGCTTTTACAGTAAATCGAAACACTGATCATGCAATGGAGCTTGAGTTGTCATTGGTAGGTCATAGTGAGACAAAAATTGTATTGGTGGCAATCAGATCATTGTCAGATACATGGATTCCTATGCCGCGGCAAGACCATGAGGCAATTAAGCAATTGTTGATGGAAGGCAGTCTGAGCGCCCGAGTGGTGATAGATGGGGAGGGCTTGGTGGTTGATATGAACCAAGCTTCAGAAGATATGTTTGGTTATTCATTGAAGGAACTTGCAGGTAAGTCGATGGCGGATTTTATAATCCCGCCAGCGTTACGTGATGCTCACTATACCGGCTTGGCAAGGTACCTTCAGAGCGGCGAAAAAAAGATAGTAGGTCAGCGAGTTGAGATTAACGGCTTACATAAGTCTGGTGAGGAAATACCTCTTGAGCTGGCAGTAAGTTCGGTTAATTTGACTGGTGATGTCTACTTTGGTGCAGAGATGCGGGATATGCGTGAGGATCATTCGCGTCAAGAAAAAATGCGCGAGGCTCAGTCCGCAGCCGAATTTGCGAATGAGGCAAAGAGTCGTTTTTTGGCAACGATGAGTCACGAGATACGCACGCCTTTGAATGCCCTGTTAGGTATTGTCAATTTAGTTAGAGCAGATTTGCAGGACCCGCACCAGGTGAGCTTGCTAACCACTGCTGAAAATTCAGGTCTGCGCTTGATGAGTTTGTTGAAGAACGTGCTTGATTATTCAAAAATTGAAGCCGGTGAAATGGATGTGGAAGAGAGCACGTTTTCACCTACAGCAATCGCTAATGATTTGGTCGCGCTGTACAAACCTTCGGCGTTAGCCCAGGGCGTCAAACTGCGCGTTCGCGAAAGCGATAGCCACGAATATTTCACCTTGGGTGATGATCATAAGGTCACACAAATCATCTCAAACCTGTTGAGTAATGCCATTAAGTTTACCGAAGTAGGGGAAATTGAAGTCAGCGTTGAAAAAGCTTTAATAGCCAGTTCGCCGAGAGTGGCAGAGGAGCTTGGTGCAAAAGTTGGGGTTGATGAGGACACCCCGGTTTATAAAATACATGTTCGAGATACCGGTATTGGTATTTCGCGTAGACAAATTGAAGATGTCTTTACGGCATTTGTGCAGGCCGATGATTCAGATACACGGAAATACTTGGGTACCGGTCTTGGCTTGTCGATTAGTCGACACTTGGCCCATTTAATGGGTGGCGATATAAGCGTTGTATCGAAGAAGGGCGAAGGCAGTTGCTTTACTTTAGAGCTGCCTCTGCGGCTTGTTCCTGGTGCAGTGGCAGCGCCTCAAGTGCAACGTCGTAGCGGGCCGACTAATGCAACAAAACGGATCCTGCTAGTGGAAGACAGTGCTCCGAATCAGTTGGTTGTTAAGGCCGCACTAGAGCGCCGTGGCTACACTGTTGAGGTGGTGGACAGCGGGCTCGCCGCTTGCGAATTGATCACCAAGGAACGACCTGTGCAAGAGCAGTTTGGGTTGGTATTGATGGATGTACAAATGCCGGGCATGGATGGTCTGGAAGCAACGCGTTGGATGCGTCAGCAAAATTTCCAGCAACCAATCATTGCGTTAACCGCTAAAGCCTATAAGGAAGATGAAAGGGCATGTTTGGAGGCAGGCATGGATGACTTTTTGACTAAGCCAATTGATTACGACCTGCTCAGTAGCCGTATTTCTATGTGGTTGGATCAAGAAGATGGCAATATCAGTTTAAGCGGCACACGAATACAAGAGATTAGAGAGTTAATGGGCGATACCGCCTTTCGCGAGGCTTTGGCAGTCTTCGTTATAGAAGTTGAAGCGCGGCTTGCGGAAGTTCATGGTGGACTGCAAGTAAATGATTATGCAAAAGTTGATCGGGCCTGTCACACCTTGTCCGGTGTTTTCTCAGGCTATGGTTTTGACGAGTTGCACCACATTTGTACGGCCATACAAGAGTCTTGCGTAGCCCAGATCAAACCAGTGTCTAAAACCGTTGTAAGATTAGATGAGTTAGCCAACGAGTTGTTGAGCAAAGTTAGGACCTATTCCTCACAGCCATCTGCGTAGGACGGCACGCATTATTTTAGCCTAGGCTTGTTGTCACAGCGTTGCGGAGCTATTTTGGGTTGCCCGCCGCTATCTCTTGTTCTAACTTTTTTGCCGTAGCTTGCATAATATCCCACTGGTTAAAGAGAAAATCCGTGTGCTCTTGTGTTGGCAGCTCAGCGAAAGGAACGCGCCAGAAATGAATGCGCACATGTTGGTTCAACCAACCACCACTGAGAAGATCATTTATGTCTGCAGAGCCTTCAAATCCAGCGTGGGCGAGAAATACCAAGTCTTTGCCTGGATTAGCGTCGAGCATACCGCGCACGCCACCAAGCCTGGGTGGCAGAAGATCTGGCCAACGTTCTAGTTGTTCTTTTAGGTTTGGATGCTTAACTGCTAATTGCTGATGTTTCTTTCTGGTGAAGCGAGTTCCTTCTGGATAAATCAATACCGACTGGTCATCTGGAGCCTCTTGCATGAGCCGTGTTACATTTTTGATGGCTTTGGCGGAATCGCTTCCAGAGCGGTCAACGAATACATTCGGTAGTCGGTGTCCACCTATGTCAAGGCAGGGTAGATAGCGTAGCTCTTGTTTTAACACGTAGCGTAAGCCTTCTGCTCTGGCTTGGCCAAAAAATAGCAGCGGTAAAACTGTGTCGGCCATACTGGTGTGCCGACATAAGACCAAGGCACAATTGCCCAATAGTGCATCTTCGCCAGTGACCTCTATTTTTAGTTTGAACAGACGTTTGCCCATTTCAAACAGTGATCGTCCCCACCAAAACTGGACGTTGCGATCTTGGCGCATGCGCTCTTCTATTTCGTGATAGCGCAACCAAACCCATGCAAATTTACCCAGACCAATCCATTCATAGCCGATAAATCCGTAGATAAAACACATTGCTTGGGGCGTAGTTTTGAATTTTGGAAAAAAACTCATAACGAATGCTGAGGTGAAAACCAGTGGTGCTAAGACGGCAGCTAAGATGGTTGCAAGAGTTAGGGTCGATATAGTGAACAAGCGTCTTAAATACATGGGGCATAGCCTTGCTTGGAGCATAGGGCTGCTAGAGGGCTATTCAAGTTTATATGCGAAGGCGCAACTTGAAAGTTTTGATTAGATTTGGGTGTCGTGATGCGCGTCATGATCTATTCTTATGCTTGTTTGGTTTGCGTCCTTGTCATTTTCGTCATACTAGCCAATCGTAGGCTAAACCATTTCCAACTGACGATTCCGAATAGGGCGTTGCTGATTAGAGTGGCGACAAAAATCCCTACATAACCCATAGTATTGTTAAGCACTGTAGCTAGGGGTACGTAGACTACTATCATTCGTGCGAATGATAGTGCGGTGCTCGGTAGCGGTTTGCCTAAAGCATTAAAGGATGCGCTAGACATCATAAGTACGCCCCATAGGCCATAGCTCCAAGGTACCAGTGCAAGGTAAATGCCCGCAACTTTTACCACCTCTGGCTTTGCATCGATTAGTCTGGCGATGTCTTCGCCGAAGAAAAACAGTGGGATGGCGACTAAGAAGCCCCAACTCAAACTAAAGATATAACTGACATTGACGCCGTGTCGAACACGATTAAATTCATGGGCGCCCCAGTTTTGTCCGACAAAGGGTCCAATAGATCCAGATAGAGCAAACAGTAGCATGGCTGCGAGCGCTTCGAGTCTGCCAGCCACACCAAAGCCTGCTACAGCGTCAAGGCCGTAGTCCGCAATCAAAAAGGTGATATAGGCTGCAGTAAATGGGCCGATGAGATTGGTCGCAATGGCGGGTATACCAATATGTAGGATGCGTTTAGTAGAGGCGAACCAGCCTTTGAAAACGTCTTTAGTTAGCACCATCGAACCGTGGTAGACATACCAAAGAGTCACCGCTAAGGTCAAGAAACGAGTCAGCGTCATAGCTGTCGCTGCGCCGGCAAGTTCCATTGCAGGCAAGCCAAACCAGCCAAAGATAAGAAACGGATCGAGAATCAGGTTAATGACAGAACCAACCGTCATTATGATGCCAGGAATGGCAGCGCTGCCATTGGCACGCATAATACTTCCGCAAATCATACTGGTGGTGAAGAGCACGCTACCAGGTAGGTAAATGTCTAAGTAGCTATGGATGAGCGGCAGCATTTCTGGCTCTGCCCCCATGGCCAGAAACAGAGGATCTATGGCAAGCCAGCACAGGGCGGCGATGATCACCATGGCGATAAAGACCAAAATAAGGCTGTGGGTACCCAGACGCGGAACGTCCTGAGCATCACCTGGGTTGGTGCCGCTTGTGGTGGAGTATTGCTTGCTGCCGACACTTCGAGCGATCACTGAAGAGGTGCCAATACTTATGCCAAGGGCAATACTGGTCAAGATCATGACCAGTGGAAAAGTAAATGTAATAGCGGCTACGTAAGCTGTGCCAAGCTGCCCGATAAAACCCATTTCAAGGGTTTGCACCAAAATACTCGACGACACGCCCATCATCATAGGCGCAGTTAACCTAGCTAGGGAAGTAGAGACGCGGCCTTGGGTGAGATCTTGTTTTGACATTAAGTTAAGTATCTCACGGCTGGGTGTGCAAGAGGGGTGAAATAGGCAAAAATTGTTGCCGATTTTTTTCCGTTGGCGCGGAGTTAGTGTTACTAACTAGGTTTATTCCGCGTAACATTAAGCCTCGCTAAATCTCTCGGACCACCCTATGACAAGCCCATTTGGCTACACGCCAGCCGTTTTCGTTTCTACGGAGCAACGTCATGAGTTTTTACAATTTGCGCAACAGGCTGCGCGTTTAGCGGGTGCGGTTGTGCTGCCCCATTTTCGCACCACGATCAGCGCGCAAAACAAAGTTGTAGGTAAAGGTTTTGACCCTGTCACGGTGGCCGATCAGGGTGCTGAAAAGGCCATTCGCAAGGCCATTGAAGGTACTTACCCTGAGCATGGCATTTACGGCGAGGAATTCGGATTTAAGCCGGGGAATGGCTTAACCTGGGTAATAGACCCTATTGATGGCACCCGCGCTTTTATGAGTGGCATGTTGCATTGGGGCATACTGCTGGCGTTATTTGATGGCGAAACTCCGATAGTTGGAGTGATGTATCAACCTTATACCGACGAGTTGTTTTTTGGTGACGGTGATACTGCGTGGATGCAACGCGGAGATGTACTGCAGCAATTGCACACCAGCCACTGTAGTGATGTTGCCGAAGCAATTATGACTACTACTGGAACCTCATGGTTCTCGCCCCAACAATTATTCGGTTACGGCCAGCTGCGCGAAAGTGTGCGTCTTCATAAGGTCGGCGGCGATTGCTATCTCTTCGGAATGGTTGCAATGGGTCAGATTGATCTTGGTGTTGAGGGTCGTCTTAACGCCTATGACATTCAGGCCTTAATACCCATTGTCAGAGGCGCTGGTGGGGTGGTCACCACTTGGGATGGGGATAATCCCAGTATGGGCGGCGACATTCTCGCGTCTGCGAATATTCACTTACATGAGCAAGCGTTGGCTATGTTAGCCAGCTAAAATGTTTGCCGCGCAAACTTGGCTTGGGCTTGCTATTTGGTGGGCCTGGACAGGGGCAATACTATTGCTTGGCCTGTTGTTCAGATAATTTTCTCAGAGTATCAACTAACAGCTTTTGTTCGGCAGTTTTCACTCTCTCTTCTAGTGCTTGTGCATCATCTGCTGGCTTAACGGCTACTTTCACCTGAGCCAGAATCGGCCCGGTATCGTAATCGGTATCAACAAAGTGAATGCTGGCGCCGCTCTCCACCTCACCTGCTGCAATAACAGCTTCATGAACCTTCCGCCCAAAAAATCCCTTGCCGCCAAATTTCGGTAATAAAGCAGGGTGGGTATTAAGTATTTTGCCGGCGTATGCCGCCAGAGTTTGCGGGCCAAGTTTTTTCATGTAGCCGAGTAACAAAATCAAATCAACCCGTTGAGCCTGGCATGCTTTGAGCATTGCACTGTCAGCGCCGTGGTCGTCGCCATGAGTTTTTGAGCTAATATGTTGGCTATACACATTTGCCAAGCTAGCTCTGCGCAGAGCGCCAGAGGCACTGTTGTTACTGATCACTATCGCTACCTTGGCAGCAATTTCTTCTGCACTACAGGCGTCGATGACCGCCTGCATAGTGCTGCCTTCATGAGATGCTAAAACCGCTATCCGCATAATTATTCTGCGATCCTGAATATGGCGGTATGCAGAATGTCGGTAGTGAGCTCTTGGCCTCGCCAATAGGTGATATGGAGGGTTATGAATTGATGTCCCTTACGTTCAAACTTTTCTTTCACCACACTCTTGCTGGTTATCTCGTCGCCCACCATTAATGCAGCTCTGTGGTTGGTGATTGAGCTGGCATGTATCCACGCAGGCATTATGTATTCTTCCATCAGACAGGCGTTAGCCAACGATAGTAGGTAGTGGGGGTGGATGTGATTTTTGTAAATTGGATCGTTGTCGCTTATTTCTTCGCTATAGCGATTGTTCTCAGATTCGCTGAGTAACCAAGTTTTCTTAACAAATACGTCACCAGATACTACATTTTCCCATTCAATTTCGACCTTTGGCGTTGCTTTAGCTGGGCCGTCTAAGCCGATGTCGACATCCATTGGTTGCATAGATTCAGCATTAATTTCAGCCAGTAGCTCGTCGTCTTGATTGTGGCAAGTGACTCTATATTGATCAGCAGCTACTTCGGTTAGGACAATGCTAAGTTCGTCACCGTCGTAGGCAGGTTTGATCAGACGCAGCGCCATTTTGCTTTGATCTAACCACTGACTACCGAATTTAGCCACCAGTGGCTGAACTAGGTGGCCGTATACAGCAACACCAGGAACCAGCGCGCCTTTGAAGCCGTGGCTTTGGGCGACGGCATTACTGTGCATGCGGTTTTCGCTGGCCGTGCTGAAGTTGCGTGCTGTGACTTGATAAGCGGACATATTGAATTCCTTAATGCTAGGCGCCAGGGGTTAAGGGCGCATTGTCGCTGTAATTTGCAGCGCTGCCTATGCTCTAGAGAAAATTAGGAGAAATTTACTGCAAAAAATTTGCTCTAACTGAAGGGTAATGGACCTGAAATTTTGCCCCTCTTTTGGGTCTGCCAGGGCAGCCTAATGATAATTTACGCTGCCTATCTATGCCTATCTATGCCTATCTATGCCTATCTATGCCTATCTATGCCTATCTATTCCTACCCATAGGCTTGTGCAGGTAACCAGGTCACTACAGCCTGCCAATTGAAGATGATCAACATACCTAACACCTGCAATGCAATGAACGGCACCACGCCCTTATAGATGGTGGTTACATCTATACCTTCCGGCGCTACACCTTTCAGATAAAAAATGGCGAACCCTACGGGTGGCGTTAGAAAACTTGTTTGTAGGCACACGGCGAAAAGAATAGTGAACCAAATGGGGTCGAAGCCCAAGCCTGTGACTACGGGAGAAACCAATGGCAGAACAATTAGCGTCAGTTCAATCCAGTCAAGAAAAAAGCCGAGCAAAAAGGTAGCTAGCAATATACAAATCATGATGCCAGTCGGTTCGAATGGTAGGTTTAGCAGCACACCTTCTATCAACTCGTCTCCGCCGAGGCCGCGCAATACCAAAGAGAAGGCCGTGGCGCCAAGTAGGACAGCAAAGATATAGGCGGTGGTTTTTGTTGTCTCTTGAAGTACTTCACGAATGACGGCTTTCGACATTTGGCCCTTCACCACCGCTAATAAAAGCGCGCCCGCAGCACCTACGCCTGCGGCTTCTGTTGGTGTGGCTAGACCAAAGAAAATGCTGCCTAGTACAGCTAAAATAAGAAATGCCGGGGGCAGTATGGCGAGGAATAAATCTTTTACCGCCTGCCAATCAAAGGGCTGGGTTGGTGCTGCAGGGGCCTTTTCAGGGGATAACCAACCCACCAACAATATATAGGCTATGTAAAGTCCGCCTAACAGTGCGCCCGGAAATACTGCGCCAAGGAAGAGGTCACCCACACTCATAGACATACGGTCTGCCATAAGTACCAGCATGATGCTGGGTGGAATAAGAATGCCAAGGGTGCCCACCGCGCAAACGGTTCCGGCGGCGAGAGATTTATCGTAACCCTGTTGCATCATCACCGGCAGGCCGAGTAATGCTAGCAAGACAACTGACGCGCCAATAATGCCGGTAGTGGCTGCGAGCAAAAGACCGATCACAGTCACTGCTATGGCTAGGCCTCCGCGCAAGCCGCCAAATAAACGAGCAAAACTAATCATCAGTTGGTTAGCAATACCAGAACGGTCAAGTAACAGGCCCATTAAAATGAACATGGGCAGGGCCACCATGACCCAGTTTTCCATCACGTTCCATATCCGCTCAACGGTCAGCGATGTGTAATTCCAATCCATGCCAATGGCCAGATTGAAGTCTGCTTCTAAAACCACGGCTAGTGCACTAAAGAGGATGGCCAAACCGCCGAGTAGCCATGCCACTGGGAAGCCTGTGAATACCAAGGCAATGAAACTCACAAACATCATCACTGCCAGAACTTCATTAGCGGCCATGGGTTTCCTCAGTTTGTTCATCGTTGGCTGTTAGGCAGTCGGTAGTTTCTTCATCTGCGATAAAGAGAAAATACCAAACTCTGATAAGTCGGGCGAAAACTGTCAAAAGCAGTAAAGCAAAGCCCAGTGGGAGTATTGCCTTAATTGCCCAGCGGAAGGGTAAACCGCCAGGGGAAGGTGAAACCTCACTGACGAGAAAAGACGACGAGACGAATTGCACACTGAAAATTAGGATTAAGGCAATAAAGGGTATAAGAAACAATAAAATACCATACAGTTCAATCCATGCTCGCAGTTGCGGGCTAAAGCGTTCGTGCAACACGTCCACGCGAATATGCACATCTGCCTGATAGGCGTAGCTCATGCCAAGCAAAAAACCAATGCAGTACAGATGCCACTGTAGTTCTTCTAACTCGATTCGACCCTCGCTGAACAAATAGCGCAACAAGACATTAATGACTATGACAAATAGCAGGACTAACCAAATATAGGAAAGCCCACGACCTATCCACTGAACAAAATTGTCTAGCTGTCTAGACAGCGGCGTATGAGGCAGAGTATCCAGAGCCATTAAAAGTCTCTGGGAAGGTAGGCGCGAGATTTCCATTGGGCATAGCTTTTACGGAAAGCCCTTTGCGAGGCGAGAATCTCGGCGAAATCTTCGTCTTTAGCCGCTTCTTCGTTAAGGATGTCATCGGCCACTCGGTTTAATTCTCGTAACAACTCTTCGGGCAGTATTTCGGCAGATACGCCTATATCAGCAAACCCTGCAATCACATCACCTTGGAGTGCTTCAGCTTGAGCTAAGTTGCGGGTCACAGCTGCGGTACATGCCAGTTCAATGAGTGCTTGGTCTGCTTGAGAAAGTTGTTCCCAGACTTTCAGGTTAACCACCAAGTGAGAGGCAGTAAAAGGTTGGTGCCAGCCAGGGTAGTAATTAAATTTTGCGACCCGATTAAAGCCCAAAGACTGATCGACTATGGGGAGGGCGAACTCTGTTGCATCAATTGCGCCTTTTTCTAGCGCCTGAAATATCTCACCACCAGGGATCATGGTGACGCTGGCTCCAAGGCGTTCTATAACTTTACCACCGAGGCCGGCAAAGCGAATTTTTAACCCCTTAACATCTTCCAATGTCTCGATCTTTTGCCTAAACCAACCAGCGGTTTCAGGTCCGGTCATGCCGCAGTAGAGGGGCATCAAATTATGCTCTACATAGAGGTTTTCAGTCAGTTCACGCCCTCCCGCCTCATACCACCAAGCGCTGTATTCCCAAGGTTCCATGCCAAAGGGCACTGCTGAAATTAAAGGTGACGACGGAATTTTGCCCTGGTCGTAACCTAGCCAGGTGTAACCTGCAGGGACTTTGCCATCCCTGACCGCGTCGGTGATGGCAAAAGCTGGAGCTATCTCACCAGGGTCGAATAGGTTGAACTTGATGCCGCCATTACTTGCTTGGTCGATCATCTTTGCCACATAAACTGGGTTTTCGCCCAGCACTGGCATGGTCCTTGGGAAGACAATGGGCACCCGCCAGTTTAGCCTTACTTGGGCTGCATTGTCCGGCTCCGCAGAGTTAACGGCGGGTGGGTTAATTGGCCGCACAGCCAAGGTGGCGAACATGCCGATAACAAACGCGCTGGTCACGGCTATCAGTGCAGCTTTATTGGTAATTGATTTACGCGCCATATCCTTCGTCTACCGGTTGCCGCCGACTACTGGAGTCTAGTAGAGCGGCTAATTGTTTTGGTGAAGCAGATTGTGGGAACCCTAGTCGCCATATGCAAGGATCTATAGGGGTTTTTGCTTCGGCTTTTTTGCACTGTTGCTATCTTACCTGCATTGCGGCGGCGGATTGTTTCCCAGGTGCCTCGCAGAATAACGGCTTGCGGTGGTCTTGTTGTATGCATTTCCGGCATTTGCGATAAATTCTTAAACGGAATGTATTGCTTGTGAGTTATTCCATTTTCTTCACTGGGATGTGCTGGTAACTTGCCGCCGCTAGGATGTCGGTGGTTCTACTTATTCAGTAGAATACTCGTCCAAAGAGACTGTCAAAGATTATTGCAGAGCATCTGCAGGTTGTACTTCGACACACAGTTATTAAACAAATTTTAGGGGGCTTTATGCAAATTGGAGTGCCGAAGGAAACTTGGCCTGGTGAAGTGCGATGTGCACTGGTACCCGCCAATGCTAGTAAATTAATCAAACTCGGTTTTTCCATAAGCATGGAAAGTGGTGCTGGCGCAGCATCTGGATTCAGTGACGATTTGTTCGTCGACGCTGGTGTATCGATTGTCTCTCGCAATGACGTAATTGCCGCAGCAGATTTGCTAATCTGTGTACGCAAGCCGGATGCAACAGAAGTAACCATGCTGAAGTCGGGGGCTATCACCATTAGCTTCCTTGACCCCTTTAACGAAAAGGCACTTGTCGAGTCTCTTGCAACTCAGGGTGTTACAGCTATTTCAATGGAAATGGTGCCTCGGAGTACGCGGGCGCAAAAAATGGATGCACTGTCTTCCCAAGCAAACCTTGCGGGTTATGTGACGGTTATCCAAGCAGCTTTCCACTCGCCAAAGATCATGCCCATGATGATGACGCCTTCAGGCACCATCAGACCGGCAAGAGTCTTTGTTATTGGAGCGGGTGTTGCAGGCCTTCAGGCTATTGCGACAGCAAAGCGCCTTGGCGCACGAGTTGAAGCATTCGATACGCGCCCGGTGGTTGCCGAGCAAGTACAGTCCTTAGGTGCCAAATTTGTAGAAATAGATTTAGGTGACACAGGCCAAACTGAACAGGGATACGCGAAAGCGCTGACGCCTGAGCAAATGGCAATACAGCGCGAAGGGCAGAAGCAAGTTATCAGCCAATCAGATGTTGTGATCACTACTGCCCAGTTATTTGGTCGTCCAGCGCCTCAGTTGATTGACCGCGATATGATCGAATCTATGCAGCCAGGCAGCGTTATTGTCGACATGGCTGTAGAGACCGGTGGCAATGTTGAAGGCTCAGTGCTCAACGAAGTTGTTGAAATCAATGGCGTGAAAATTATTGGTCAAGGTAACTTGCCTGGTGAAGTGGCACGCAATGCCAGCGAAATGTATTCCAATAATTTGGTAAACCTTTTGCAAGAATTTTGGGATGAAGAAGCCAAGCAGCTTACTTTAGATCCTGAAGACGAAATCGTTCAAAGCTGTGTCATCACTCGTGATGGCGCTGTGGTTAACGAGACCATTAAAAACATATATAGCGGAGCGTAGTCATGGATGCTGTCTTTTTAGCGTTGATACTAATGTTGTCCATATTCTTGGGCTTCGAATTGATCTCTAAGGTGCCTGCGACCTTGCACACCCCCCTAATGTCTGGCGCCAACGCCATCTCAGGGATCACCATTGTCGGTGCACTGATCTCTGCTGGTTCTGGTACTGACTTGCTGGCGACTATCTTGGGTGCAGCGGCGGTTATGTTTGCCACTATTAATGTGGTCGGTGGCTATATGGTTACCAACAGAATGTTGAGCATGTTCAAGAAGAAAGATGTTGATCCCAGCGGAGGTAAATCATGAGCTTAGAAATTATTAACTTATGGTATGTGGTTGCTGCTGCCTTATTTATCTTTGGCTTGAAGCAGTTGGGTTCTCCAGCGACTGCAGTTAGAGGCAACAAGCTTTCCTCTATCGCCATGTTAATCGCTGTAGTAGCCACCCTGTTCAACAAAGACATTCTACCGTGGGAATGGATTATTGGGGCCATTTTAGTGGGCTCACTGGTGGGCGCTGTTACTGCTCAGAAAGTTGAAATGACTAGCATGCCCGAAATGGTTGCGCTGTTTAACGGCTCTGGTGGTATCGCCAGTTTAATGGTGGGTTGGGCCGCGTTATATAATTTAGACAACACTACGTTCACGCACATCACGATTTTGCTCTCCATCTTAATCGGCGGCATGACCTTCAGTGGCAGTATTTTGGCTTGGGGCAAATTGTCGGAAGTCATCAACTCAGCGGCTGTTGTTTTTGGTGCTCAGCGTTTCGTTAATGCCATGATTTTGGTGGCGCTAGTTGTTTGTTCAGTGATGTTCTGTTTAGAGCCTGCGATAGATTCGCCATATCTTTACGCGGTCATTACTCTGGCCCTAGTTTTTGGTGTTATGGCTGTACTACCCATCGGTGGTGCGGATATGCCAGTGGTTATTTCACTGCTTAATAGTTACTCCGGCTTAGCGGCTTGTGCCGCTGGTTTTGCAATCAATAACAATATTTTGATTGTTGCGGGGTCTATGGTTGGTGCAGCGGGCATTATCTTGACAAACATAATGTGTAAGGCGATGAATCGCTCTTTGGGCCACGTACTGTTTTCCGGCTTCGGCGCGGTTAAGGAAGCGACTAAGGTTGAAGGCGAAGTTAAGCCAATTAACAGCGAAGATGCGTTTCTTATCCTTGAAGCGGCTCAGTCGGTCACATTTGTACCTGGATATGGCATGGCAGTAGCCCAGGCTCAGCACGTAGTGCGAGAGTTGGGTGAGTTGTTAGAGAAAAATGGCGCGGAAGTGACTTACGCCATTCACCCAGTTGCAGGTCGTATGCCAGGACATATGAACGTACTGTTGGCCGAAGCTAACGTGCCATATGACCAATTGGTTGAAATGGAAGACATTAACCCGCGCATAGACAAAGTCGATGTGGCGGTAGTCATTGGAGCCAATGACGTAGTTAATCCTGCGGCACGTAACGATGAGAACAGCCCAATTTACGGCATGCCGATCATTAACGTCGATTATGCTCAGACTGTCTTTGTACTTAAGCGGTCTATGGCCTCAGGCTTCTCTGGTGTGGATAATCCATTGTTCTTTGGTGACAATACGCGGATGTTGTTTGGTGATGCCAAGCAGTCTCTTGCTGCTGTAGTTGCCGAATTTAAGACCTAGTTTAGAATTGGGGTCAGGCAATATCTCTAAATAAAGGTGGGTGAGGAAGCTTTATGTCAACTTTAGACACAGACGTTTTACTCACCCGCAGTCCCGAGGCCGAAGCGGATAGTCAGTTTATCCGCCGCTGGTCGCCTCGAGCCATGAGTGGCGACGCGCTCACCCTTGGCCAGATTGAGCAGCTGGTTGAAGCTGCTCGATGGGCTCCCTCCTGTTTTAACTCACAACCTTGGCGCTTTGTGTATGCCCTGCGCGATACGCCTCAATGGCAGCCGATGTTTGATCTCATCATGGATATGAACCAAGCTTGGGCTAAAGATGCCGGCGCTTTGGTAGCCATTGTTGCGCGTACTACCTTTGAACATAACGATGCGCCAGCACCAACTTACAGTTTTGATACCGGCAGCGCTTGGATGAGTTTTGCCCTGCAAGCCCAAAGCATGGGCTTAGTCACTCACGCAATGTGGGGTGTAGAGCATGATCAGGCGCCTGCGGTACTGAATTTAGGTGAGATTTATAAGCTCCAGGCAATGGTCGCAGTAGGGTGTTCTGGCGACAAACAAGACTTGCCTCAACCGCTACAAGATCGCGAAGCACCTAGTCCACGCAAAGCCATCTCTGAGCTTGCCTTCGCTGGGCAGATGCCCTCAGAGCCACAATCGTAGCGAAGGTTGAACTAAAGACTTAAACCGCGGCAGATTCTCCTGGGGCAATACCATCTATCGTCCAAGACCCAACCCGATAACGTATAAGACGCAAAACAGGAAAACCTAAGCCTGCGCACATACGTCGTACCTGCCTGTTTCGACCCTCTTTCAAAGTTAGCGTTAGCCAAGTTGTGGGTATTTGTTGGCGCTGGCGAATGGGTGGTTGGCGCGGCCAAATATCTGTGGTTGCCTTGGGCTGTCGACCAAATGCCCAACTTACCGGTAAACATGGCCCATCTTTCAATAACATGCCGTCTAGCAGCGGCTGAAGATCTGCAGCTTCCGGAGCACCCTCTACCTGCACCCAATAGCTCTTACTCATCTTGCGCCCGGGATGGGTGATCTTTTGATTCAACGCACCGTCATCGGTTAGGACTAATAAGCCTTCGCTGTCGCGATCTAATCGTCCTGCAGCATAAACCCCAGGCGTACTAATAAAATCAGCAAGGCATTGGCGTTCTTGAGCATCTGTGAATTGGCACAGAACATTGTAGGGCTTGTTGAATAAAAGCGTAGTTGCCATGTTTTTGAATGTTCTTGTAGGTTTTTCTGTAACGGTTGTTAGTGTCGCATAAATAGTCGTTATGAATGTGTGTTAGGCGTCAGTTTTGAACGGAAATGATTCACCCGGCTAGGTTCATGGGCTATTGTTCGGGCTGAGATTTTTGGCCACTCATTTTACCGTTATGGTGCATTTAGCCAGCAATTTGCTCTTGAGGTAAATGGGGTAGATAAAGTGCCTGGGTGAATGACCTAGAAAAAACTGAGGCAAAAAGTTCAGAGAACTGGCGAAAGTAAATGGCATATGTGCAAGTCACAAGTGGCTGGTGCCACACGCATTAGTCAAAGTCGACGAAATCAATTGCGCAGAGCAAAAGAACAATCTTTGGGAGACACAACTAATGGAACTTTACGAAGTGATGCGCACGACGTTTGCCGCGCGAGAGTTTACCGATGCGCCGGTTACCGATGCCACCTTACATCGAATTTTAGATAACGCACGATTTGCACCCAGTGGTGGCAACCGCCAAGGTTGGAAAGTTGTAGTGGTGCGTAACCAGGAAACTCGCCAAGGACTAGCTCAAATAATGCGTCCTAGCATGCAGCGTTATGTGGCTCAGGTTAAGGCTGGCGAAGCACCGTTCAACACTATAAACCCTAGCCAAGTCAGTGACGCTTGCGTGGCAAATACAGAAGTTCCCCAACAAATGCTCGACAATTTGACCCAAGCGCCGGTTATCTTGTTAGTCTTTGTAGATCTTTCGGTAATCGCTTCTTTTGATAGCGGCCTTGATAGAGTAGGAGTGATTTCTGGCGCATCGATCTATCCTTTTGTTTGGAATATTTTGCTTGCTGCTCGAAGCGAGGGTTTAGGCGGCACGCTGACAACCTTTGCGGGTGGACAGGAAGACAAGCTCTTTGAGCTTATTGGCGTGCCCCAGGGCATGGCATTTGCCGCGATGATCCCAATGGGTCAGCCGGTTAAACAATTAACCAAACTTAAGCGCAACGCTGTGCAAAGTTTTACCGTATTAGAACAGTGGGATGGGGAGAATATAGTTGGATCGTAACGAGAATGAAGAGGCCGACAACGTGATGTCTGAAGCGCAACAAGCCTCGGCAGCAGAGGAACAAGCATCAAGTGCTAGGTACGCGAAGTACGTGCTGTTCGTACTGATCCTAGTTTACATATTTAACTTTATTGATCGCCAGATTTTGTCGATTTTGGCCGAAGAGATTAAGGCCGACTTAGGCATTGGGGACGCTGAGATTGGCTTTTTGTACGGTACCGCCTTCGCTGTGTTCTATGCCGTGTTCGGTATTCCCTTAGGTCGTTTGGCAGACATGTGGAACCGCAAAAAGTTGATCTCCATGGGTTTGTCGTTTTGGAGTGTGATGACCGCGATGTCTGGTTTCGCCCAGAACTTCAGCAGCCTAGCATTCTGCAGATTTGGTGTGGGTGTCGGTGAGGCCAGCGCCACTCCGGCAGCTTTTTCCATGCTCTCGGATTATTTTTCGCCGAAAGTCAGAGCAACGGTATTGGCCATTTACTCCAGTGGCATTTACCTCGGTTCCGGTATCGGTTTGTTTCTCGGTGGTGCAATTGTGCACAGTTGGCATGGATGGTATCCAGATCCCACGTTGGCACCATTAGGTATCAAAGCGTGGCAGGCAGCCTTTCTTGCGGTAGGTCTTCCGGGCATTTTTATGGCCATATGGGTTTGGACCTTACGTGAACCTGTTAAAGGCGCCAGTGAAGGCATTTTAACCCCTGCGCATCCTGCACCATTTCAAGCGGCTGGTAAGTCGTTAATGAGTGTTCTACCTGGCTTTTCCATAGCCAGCCTCTATGTCGCAGGTGGTCTTCGAGCAGTGGTCATCAACCTCGTTGTGGCGACTCTGATAGGGCTGCTTTTTTATTGTCTATATCTCGTAATGCCGACTCTGTTGCAGTGGATTGCGCTGGGCATTGGTGTGTACATCACAGCCACGTGGATTCACTATCTTAAACTTACGGACCCTGCGTGCTTTGGCATGATGTTCCAATCTAAAGCCTTTATATTTTCCACTATTGGCTTCCCGGCGATTTCCTTTGTGACCTATGGCCTTGGCTTTTGGTCGCCGCCGTTTATGCAGCGCTTTCATGGCGAAAGTATTGCTGACGCCGGTTTGTATTTAGGTATGGGTTCGGCCATTGGCGGCTTTATTGGCATTGTTCTAGGTGGCATTCTGGCCGACTATTTCAAAGCTAAGTATGTCAACGCGCGGCTTTATGTCGGTTTGATTATTCCAATTTTCGCAGTGCCCTGCATATTTGGTTTTTTGTATACAGAAAGTATTGCAGCAGCGTATTTCTATTCCTTCCTATTCAGTGTCATTTCTCCGGCGTGGATAGGGTGTGCTGCCAGTACGGCTAATGACTTGGTCATGCCGAGAATGCGAGCAACGGCATCTGCTTATTACTTGCTGATGAATACCTTTGTTGGTTTAGCCTTGGGTCCATTCCTAATTGGTCAGTTTAGTGATCTTTACATAGCTGCCGGCACAGAGAGCAAATTTGCGTTGCAGACTGCTATGGCTTGGGGCTTGGCACCTTTTGCTTTAAGTATTGTCATGTTGCTTTTAGCAACGCGCTATTTGGCTGATGACGAAGCCAGTCGCCTTGATCGTGCTCGTGCATTAGGCGAGCCAGTCTAAAGGTCGGAAGGTGTCACCTGTAAGCAAGGCGTATGTGCCTTGCTTATAACTCTTGTTTAAGAGATGTAAGAGATTTAAAAACTTTAAGGAAAGTCGTGGAACAAAGCGGAACATATGAAATTTCCTGTCCTATCGAAGAAGTATGGGCCGGACTCAATGACGTAAGTGTATTGGCTGCCTGCATCCCAGGCTGTCAGTCCATAGAGCAAATAGATGAGCACAACTTTACCGCCTCAGTGAAGGCCAAAGTGGGGCCAGTTAACGCCACATTTCAAGTGAATATTTCTTTGGCTGATATCCAAGCGCCCAATAGCTACACACTGAAAGGTGAGGTGAAGGGCAGTGCAGGGGTGGCCAAGGGCGAAGCGAAGGTTGCGCTGATGGGCATAGACGGCAAAGCAGCAACTGACTTAACCTATGCCGTCACCGCCTCGGTTGGTGGTAAGTTGGCTCAGGTCGGTAGCAGGCTGGTGGACAGCGCAGCACGAAAAATGTCGGATGAATTCTTCTCCGCTTTTGAGCAGCAGTTACAGACTGATCAGTCTCCGCAAGGCGCCGGTCCTAAGAAAGATGCAGATGGCAATATCGAACGTGCCAACGATGGCATGTTATTTATATGGGCTACTGCATTTGTAGTGTTGATCTTAGCCATGGTACTGGCTATTTAGAAGAATATGTATGACTCTCTAAAAGCCTTTTGGGCGCTTTTTATAGAGTTTGGAGCGTTTTTTGAAAATTGAAATCGACGTAAATAATTCGCTGCACGAAGTTACTATCGAAGCTAATACTTTATTGGTTACTGTATTGCGCGAACACTTGCAGTTAACAGGCGCGCATGTAGGTTGTGATACTTCTCAATGTGGCGCGTGTACTGTTCACCTGGATGGTCGAGCAGTGAAGTCCTGTGCAATCCTTGCAATTCAAGTCGCTGATTCTAAAGTGGTCACTATCGAGGGCATTGGAGAGGTTGGTAATCTACATCCCATGCAGAGTGCCTTTCGTGAACACCATGCTTTGCAATGCGGTTTTTGTACGCCGGGAATGATCATGCAGGCCATCGACCTTGTCGCTCATGAAGAAAATTTGGACCGAGAAAAAATCCGCGAAGGCCTAGAAGGAAATCTTTGTCGCTGTACGGGTTATCACAATATTGTCAGTGCCATCGAATCTGTTGCGTATAAAGCCTAGGCAGACCGTCGGTTGGAAAAAAAGCAACTCTTAGGTAAAAGGTTTTACGACAAATGTATTCATTCGATTACCACAAGCCCATTACGTTAGATCAAGCGCTAGAGCTGTTTAAGGGCGCAGATGATCCGATATTTTTAGCCGGCGGCATGACCCTTATCCCGACTATGAAGCAACGTCTGGCTGCGCCTACGGATGTAATAGACCTATCTGAGTTAGGCGAGCTAAGAGGCATTTCGCTGAGTGACAAAGGGATGAGTATTGGTGCCCTAACTACCCATAATGAGGTGGCTTCAAATGCATTGGTGCAACAGCATTTGCCGGTACTTGCACAGTTGGCAGCAACCATCGGCGACAATCAAGTGCGCAACAGGGGCACGATTGGCGGCTCTTTAGCGAACAGTGATCCTGCTGCAGACTATCCAGCAGCCCTTATTGGCCTAGGCGGTACAGTTGTCACGCAGTCGCGCAGTATTGCTGGCGACGACTTTTTTCTCGATCTTTTTGAAACGGCCTTACAACCCTGTGAGCTAATTACTCGGATTGAATTCCCACTGCCGGATCGGGCAGCGTATGCGAAATTTCGTAATCAAGCTTCTGGATATGCGGTTGTCGGGGCCTTAGTTGCCGACTTCCAAGGCAAAATCCGTGTCGGTATTACCGGCGCTGGTCCCTGTGCCTGTCGCGCGATAGGCATTGAAAACGAGCTTATGCAAAATCTTAGTGTGGATGTTTTAGACCATGTTGAAGTGCCTGACGTTGGCTTTAACAGTGACATACATGCCTCTGCTGAGTACCGTGCTCATTTGGTGAAAGTGCTCACTAAGCGCGCGTTAAAGGAACTATTGAGTCAAAACAATTGAGTCAGAAAAAATGAAAGTTAACGCGATAATTTGCGCAGAGATTGCAGAGGATATTGGCAGCGTTGAGTTGCAGGAAATCGAGTTAATTGAGCCGGGTCCAGGTCAGGTGCGCGTGCGGCTGAAAGCTTGTGCGGTTAACTTTCCAGATCTGTTAATGATTCAGGGCAAATATCAGTTCAAACCCCCATTGCCTTTTTCGCCAGGTGGCGAAGCTGCTGGCGATATCGAAGCATGCGGTCCCGGAGTTAGCTTTAAAGAAGGCGACGCGGTGATTGTCAGTATGCGCTACGGCGGTTTTGCCGAGGCTGTGGTGGTGGATGAATCTCAAGTCAAACCTCTGCCCAAAGGTATGAGTTATGCCAAAGGTGCGTCCTATCAGACCGCTTACTTAACCGCCTACGTTGCGCTGCATCGTCGTGGTTATCTTGAGCGAGGGGAAACCTTACTTGTGCATGGCGCCACCGGCGGTGTGGGTATGGCCGCAGTGGACTTAGGTAAGCATTTTGGCGCCACTGTGATTGGTACAGGCGGGCGCGATGATAAGTTGGCGATTGTTGCATCGCGCGGTGCTGATCATGTCATTAACTACACCATGGATGACGGCAGTTTAGGCGGCTTTCGCGACACTGTAAAAGCGCTCACCGATGGCCGCGGTGCAGATGTTATTTATGATCCGGTAGGCGGCGATGTATTTGATGAAAGTATGCGCTGCATAAATTGGGGCGGGCGAATACTGAGCATTGGATTTACCAGCGGTCGCTGGCCACAAGCACCAGTCAATCTCATCCTAATTAAGCAGATTTCAGTTATTGGGGTGCGTGCCGGCGAGTACGGCCGTCAAGATCCGGTCAAGGGCCTTGAAAACGTTCAACGTCTTTATGCCATGGCAGAGGCAGGCGAGATTGATCCCTATATTAGTCATGGGTTGCCCTTAGAAAAAGCAGTTGAAGCTATGCGCTTGCTTGAACAACGAGATGTGGTGGGCAAGGCAGTTGTAACCATGAACGGTTACCAAATTTAGCGCCAACTAGAACTAGAACTAGAACTGTTATACTAAGAGGCCAGGCTAGCAGCTATCGACATCTTGCCGAGCCTATAGTAATTTTCACTTGAGCTTCGATCAAACTGCGAACTGACTAATATTGTGCAAATGTTGCGCAAAAGATATTGGCAGCTTTAATAAGGCGGAGACTCAAAGGTAATCTTCAAATCCTCAGATTTAGAGATGTAAGCAGTACAACAAAAGGACTTGATCCGGTCACGGACAGGTACCTAGGTACAAACAATGCGAACTCTTGTGCAACGGTGCTATGCATTGCAACTCCCTATTGGGGGTGAGTAATGAAAATTCAAACATTCCGACAACGTAAAGTTGCGCGCGAAAAAATTTCAATGGTCACTTGTTATGACTTCTGGTCGGCGCAAATTTTGGCCGATTCTAGTGTCGACACATTACTGGTTGGCGATAGTCTAGCCATGGTCATGCATGGTTTCCCCAGTACTGTGCACGCCACGGTGGAAATGATGGCCACACATATTGCTGCAGTGAAACGCGGTGCGCCAAACAAATTTATTGTTGGTGATATGCCTTTTTTGGCTGCGCGTAAAGATCTAGGGCAAGCCATGGACGCGGTTACAGCGCTGATGCAGGCGGGTAGTAACGCAATCAAAATAGAAGGTGCAGCGGGGCAATTACCCTTGCTTGCACATATTGTTGAGTCCGGTGTGCCAGTGATGGGTCATTTGGGTCTGACCCCTCAGTCTGTTGAGAGTCTGGGTGGACACAAAGTTCAGGGTCGTCTGGATGCAGATGCTCAGCGCATTTTTAACGACGCCCTAGCGCTGCAGGATGCTGGGTGCTTCAGCCTGGTGCTTGAATGCATTCCTCAGGCTTTGGGTGAGCGCATAACTCTTGCGCTAGATATTCCAACTATTGGTATTGGCGCGGGACCCAATACGGACGGGCAAGTTTTGGTCTTGCAGGACCTGTTAGGTATGCAAAAGGCTTTTAAGCCGAAATTTTTGCGCCACTATATGCAAGGCCATGAACTACTTTCCAACGCTCTTAATCACTACCACAGTGACGTTGTAGAAGGGCACTTTCCAAGTTGCCAAGAGGTCTACTGATGCAATTGGTAACAGACCTAGAACAGTGGCGACAACTTCGCTCTGAGTTAAACGTCAGTGTGGGGTTTGTGCCTACGATGGGCGCACTACATGAAGGGCATTTGTCTTTGGTGCGCAGAAGTGTTGCAGAAAATGAGCAAACGGTACTGTCGATTTTTGTTAACGCGACCCAGTTTAATAACAGCGCTGATTTAGAAAGTTATCCTTCCAGCATTGATCAGGACCTCCAGCATGCTCAGTCTGCGGGAGTTGACTTTGTGTTGATGCCAAATTATTCACAAATGTACCCAGACGATTTTCGTTTTCAGATGCACGAAGAAATTTTTAGCCGGGATCTGTGCGGTAACGATCGTCCAGGACACTTTAGCGGCGTTCTCACGGTTGTGCTCAAACTGTTGAACTTGGTCCAACCCGAGAAAGCCTATTTTGGTTTGAAAGATTACCAGCAATACCTTTTGATAAAGGATATGTGCGCGGGATTGTTTTTGCCGACGCAGATTATTGGTTGCGAAACCCTTCGTGAAAATGACGGTCTAGCAATGTCGTCACGTAACCGTCGGTTAGACCCCATTGCTCGCAGTTTGGCTGGGCGTTTTAACGAAATTTTGTATCAGTCTGGCACAGACGCAGAGGCCGCTGCTGCGTTGCAGGGCTTAGGGTGCAGTGTGGCCTATATCAAAACTCAGTACGGGCGAAGATTTGGCGCCATAGAAATTGCATTACAGGGCGACAGCGTGCGCCTTATAGATAATTTAGTGCCGAAAAATCTACAGGCGAATTTATCTGCCGTGGATTTGCCCGCACCTGGCGTGTCTTGAGAACAACGACTAATGATTTGCAGGGGAGTTGAATATGATTTTGGTGCTTGATGTTGGCAACAGCCAAATTTTTTGCGGTGTCTTTGAGGAAGAAAATCTGGTTATCCAGTTTCGTTATGCCTCCACTGCACGTGGTTCTTCGGATGAGATCGGTGTTTTTTTGCGCGGTGCCTTGCGCGAAAATGGCGTAGCCCCAGAAGATATTGGAACGATAGCTATATCGTCCGTCGTGCCAGAATTGAATTATACGCTTTGGTCCTGTTGCCAAAAATATTTTGACCTAGAACCTATGGTGCTGCGCCCAGGCCTAAAAACTGGTTTGAAGATCGATTATAAAGATCCCAAAGAAGTGGGCAGTGATCGCATTGCCGATGCCATGGGTGCGGTAAAAATGTTCCCAGGCCGCAATCTAATTGTGATTGATTTTGGCACCGCCACTACTGTCTGCGCGGTATCTAAGGACCGCGTATTTTTAGGCGGTAACATTATTCCAGGGGTGCGCCTGGCTATGGAAGCTCTCGAGGCGAAAACCGCTAAATTACCGTCAGTGGAAATTAAACCAGCGAAGCGATCTATTGGTAAGACTACTGTTGAAAGTATTCAAAATGGTTTGTACTGGAGCAATGTGGGGATGGTGCGAGAATTGACCACTAGAATCACCGCTGAAGTTTTTGCTGATGACCCGCCGCTGACAATTGCTACCGGCGGCTTTGCACATCTATTTGATCGGGAAGATCTGTTCGATCACGTGGTCTCCGATCTCATTTTAACGGGCCTGATTGAGGCGCTTAAGCTGAACGGTTATTTAGACAAAAAGTAACAGCTATCTAAACCCCTCGATGCACCTTCGAGGGGCTAATCCTAGCTCAAGACGTTAGGCTTTTAGCCTTCGGTATATTGGCTTTGCAGACGGCGCATACCTTTCAACCAACGGTCATAGTCAGCGGCCTTGCGTTTCATATACTCGGCAACTTCTGGATGCGGCAGTACTAAAAACTTTTCTTCGCGTAGTGTTTCCACAACGGCATCAACGGCTATCTCAGGTTCAATCATGCCGTCTACACCGGCAACACCCGCGCCTCCAGCAACTAATGGAGTGTTTACCGCTTGAGGGCAGAGTACCGATACTTTAATGCCCTGATCGCCATAGGTAATAGATAGCCATTCTGCCAACGCCACAGCTGCATGCTTGGTTACAGCGTAGGTAACAGAACCAATTTGATTCAGTAACCCAGCAGCAGAGGAGGTGTTGAGAAGATAGCCACCGCCTCTGGCGATCATCAGTGGTACTAGGTGACGGGCGGCCCATACATGGGCCATTGTGTTGACTTCCCAAATGGTTTGCCAAACTTCGTCGGGTTCATCGATGTTTTTACCCAGGCCGATGCCTGCATTGGAGCAAAACAGATCGATTGGGCCAAATTGTGCCTCGGTGGTGTTGATCAATTCGACAATTTCACTTTCCTTGCGCACATCCACAGCCATGGAATAGCCGCCAATTTCAGTTGCAACCGCCGCTGCGCCCTCGCCATTCAGATCTGCGACGATAACTTTCTTTGCGCCGTCCCGCGCGAACCGTCTGCACATCTCACGACCTATGCCGCTTGCACCACCAGTCACTACGATAATTTTGTCCTTCAACTCCATGAAACTTCTCTCCAGTGAAAATATAGTCCGTCTGCTCATGCGCCCGCCCAGCCAATGCGCCCTTGCCGGGCGTATAGGTAGTTGCCAAATAGGCTGCTAACAGTGGAGTGCAAAGATAGACGTTTTGCAGTGCTGATTCTATAGTGTCGCTCCAGCCCGAGTGGCATCACCAATACAAGGCTTGCCTATACAGTGTCTGTAATCACCCCCCCCAAGGAACCTAAACCCAATAAACTACAGTACGGCTGGGTGATTGTTGGCGTCATGATGTTGGTGCAAACCGTTAGTTCTGGGTTGGGCTTTTACAATATGTCTGTGTATATCAATCGTTTGGCGGTACAGCTCAGCGTGCCGCTGGCGGACATTTCCTTTGCCGTGAGTTTGTTTTTTGTTGTGGGTGGTATTGCCGGACTATTTGTTGCTGAGTTACTTAATCGTTTTCATGTGCGCACGTTAATGATTGTAGGGGCCTTAGTTTCAGGCGTGGCCATTGGCGCCGTGGGCTGGGCAACTCAGTTGTGGCAGGTTTACGCGTTATTCGCAATTTTTGGTATTGGTAATGCGGGTATTTCAATTGTGATTGCCACAACGCTAATTACCCAGTGGTTTCCAGGCCCTGAGCGTTCCATGGCCTTGGCTATGACCTCTACAGGACTATCCTTGGGTGGCGTTGTTCTTACCCCCTACTCTGCCTACTTAATGAATACCATTGGCCTAGGTCAGACTATGCCGATATTAGGCCTAATTTTGATCGGCGCCATTGTGCCTCTTTCATTGTTTATTCGGCAGGTAGCAAAACCCACTGTGGATACTCTACCAAACCAAGGAGGTTCAGTTGCCAACGGTGGTTTTGATCGCAATTTATTTTCCCAGGCGGTTAACAGTCGTTTCTTTATTTTGCTTGCTGGGGCCTATATTTTGATTATGGCCGCTCAAGTTGGTGGCATCGCTCATTTATATAGCCGGGTGGAATCTTTGGCAGGTTTTACTTATGCAGCTTACGCGGTACAGGCCTTGTCCATTTGTAGTATCTCCGGTCGCTTCTTGGGTGGATGGTTGGTTTCGCGAATTCCCATTCGTTGGTTTGCACTGGGTAATTTGACCCTGCAAGCCCTGGGGCTAACGTTTATTGCCCTTGCGCCCACTGGTACTTGGGCGGTTGTCGCTGCAGGCTTTTTTGGACTTAGTGTGGGCAATTTGCTAATGACCCAACCGCTGTGGTTGGCAGAGGTTTATGCCACCAGTATATATGCCAAAGTATTTGCCCGAGCTAATGCGTTAAGCGTATTGGGCTTAGCAGTAGGCCCCTACTTTATCGGTTGGGCTTTTGATAACTTTGGCGCTGGGCAGTCGTACTTTTGGCCCTATATGGCGGCTGTGGCCTGTTCTATATTTGCATTCGCGATCGTCTTAGTCGCAAGTTCGAGTCCAGTGTTGGCACACCAAGAGGCCCTTTAGTCTAAAAAAACAATGTAAAAGCACTGACACGATCACGTGTCAGTAACGGCTCTACAACGGAGGTTAAGTTTTGAATATGCGATACCACCTAAGCTTCAGTGTTTTCTTTGCTGGGCTATTGCTCGGCTTGTTATCTATGAATTTCGTTCAAGCTAACGATCAACCCACTGCAGGTTTATTGGTCACAGCAGCATTGCCTCTCTCCATGCCTCAGGAAGGTGACACTAGCCAGCCGCTGCCCAGCCTCGCAGATATGTTGGAGCGAATTAATCCAGCGGTGGTTAATATTGCTACGCGCTCCACGGTTCGCGAAGGCAATCGCCTGCTGCAAGATCCGTTTTTCCGACGTTTTTTTAATGTTCCTGAAAGCCGTCGACGTTATCGGCGTACTCAAAGTGCCGGCTCTGGTGTGGTGGTTGATGCCGCTAATGGCTACATCGTTACCAATAATCATGTGGTGCAAAACGCCGACGAAATCAGCGTTGGCCTTGCCGATGGACGCATTCTCAATGCCAAGTTGATAGGCCGAGATTCACAGGTGGATTTAGCATTGTTGCAAGTTCAGGCTGATGATCTAACTGCCATTAAATATGCCAACAGTGCCACCGTGAGAGTAGGTGACTTTGTTGTGGCTATTGGTAATCCTTTTGGTCTTAATCAAACTGTTACTAGCGGAATAGTTAGTGCGCTTGGGCGCAGTGGTTTAGGTATTGAGGGTTTTGAAGATTTTGTGCAAACCGATGCACCGATTAATCCAGGTAACTCCGGTGGTGCATTAGTGGATTTACGAGGTGATTTAGTCGGTATTAACACCGCCATTTTTGCGCCCACTGGCGGCAATGTGGGAATTGGCTTTGCGATACCCGCAAATATGGTCAAAGCGGTGTTAGCCCAGCTGATAGATAAAGGTGAGGTAAATAGGGGTTTTGTCGGCGCCATTGTGCAACCGTTAAATAGAGAGCTAGCTAGTGCCTTTGGCGTGCTGTCGCCGGGTGGGCGTCCTAAAGGGGTTGTGGTTGTTGATGTGGAGCTGGCCAGTTCAGCTGAAAAAGCTGGACTTGAGCCGGGTGACGTCATTATTTCGATGGATGATAAGCAGATAGCCACGGTTGCGGATTTTGCTGGCCAAGCCGCCATTATGTTTATTGGAGACGAGGTTGAGGTAAATTTCATTCGTCAGGGTCAGCGCAAAAGCGTCAAATTAGAAATTCTCGCCGACGACCAAGAACAAGTAGATGGCCAGCGTTTAACGCCACGCTTGCGCGGCGTATTTTTGCAAAATTTCCATAATCCTGATGAGCAGGCAAAAGGAGCCGGCGCCTTGGTTATTAAGGTAAACCGCAAAAGCACAGCCTATTCGTTTGGTCTGCGTGAGGGCGATATTATTGTTGCTGCAAATCAACGACCTACAGAAAATATTTCTAAGTTGCGGGATGCCGCGCGTGCAGAAAAGCGCCTGTTGTTGCTGCGAGTCTATCGCAACGGCCAGTTTGGTGATGTGATCATGCGTTAAAGATGGTTGTTAAAGATGGTTGCTAAAGATGGACGCTGAGGGTTCGGTTAGTCGCAGTGCAGCCCTGTTATCCCTGAAATATTTTTTGTAATTTTAAAAGAAAAAAACCGGCATAAATGCCGGCTGCAAATTCCACGATTACGATCTAGTCGAACATAATAACACTGCGGGCCACTTCGCCTGTTTCCAATGCCGCAAGGCCATCGTTAACATCTTCAAGTTTAATTCTACGTGAGATCAACTCGTCTAAATGCAGGCGACCCTGTAGATATAAGTCTACGAATCTTGGCATGTCTACGCGGAATCTATTGGAACCCATATTAGAGCCCTGCATCTTTCTTTCCATCAAAAACTCTGGCCCGTGTAGCTCTACCATTGTGCCTACTGGAATCATACCGATGATAGTGGCAGTACCGCCCATGCCTAACATCTTGAAAGATTGTTGTGCGGTCTTTGCTAAGCCGATGGCTTCAAAAGAATAGTGAACGCCGCCTTTGGTCATTTCTCGAACCGCTTCCACCGGGTCTACCTCACCCGCATTGATAACATCAGTTGCACCAAACTTGCGCGCCAGTTCTAATTTGCTAGGCACCATGTCGATGGCGATGATTCGAGCGGCTCCAGCTAGAGCTGCGCCATTGATTGCAGACAGGCCGACGCCGCCACAACCAATAACAGCTACCGTGCTACCTGGCTCTACCTTGGCGGTATGAATGACCGCTCCAACTCCGGTAGTTACGCCACAACCAATGAGGGCTGCAATATCCATGGGCATGTCGTCACGTATTTTTGCCACGGTGTGTTCGTGCACCAACATATATTCAGCGAATGAAGATAGGTTGAGGAATTGTGAAATCTTTTCGTCGTTCTTTGCTAGGCGGCTGGGCCCATCTTCGTCGCGTTGAAGCTCGGGCTCTGAACACAAAGACATGCGTCCAGTTATACACGGTTCACAATGGCCGCAAAATGCTGAGAGACAGGTAATAACATGATCGCCTTTTTTGACATAGGTGACATCTGAACCGACGGCTTCCACAACTCCAGCGGACTCATGGCCCAGAATGGCCGGTAGTTGATATGGGTAGGAGCCATTTTGGAAGTGCAAATCTGAGTGGCAAACACCAGCGGCTACGGTACGTATGAGCACCTCGCGTGGCGCTGGATTACCATATTGAACGTCTTCAATGACTAAAGGTTTATTGATTTCTCTAAGTACCGCTGCCTTCATGATCTGTCCCCGCAAATTGTTCTAAAATATCAGGTTGTCATGGTGCCAAAGCCTCCAATGGAATGCTATAGCTTGGAGCAGCGCAACCGTGGGTTGCTCAAATTATATTGGTTGGATACTTTAGACCGGTTTGAAGAAATCCATCAGTGACCGGGGCCATTCAGGTGGTAGTATGCCCTTTGGGATTTCAAGATGACTTCACCACTTAATAGAAGAATAACTAAGGGTGCTTTCGATGGTTTTGATCGGTCTGGGTTCAAATCAGGGTGATTCAACAGATATAGTTGTAGCTGCTATTGAAGCACTGCAAGAATTTGCCCTGCCTGCAACGCTCAGAAGCTCTAGATTGCTACGTACTTCACCGGTTAATTGCCCACCCGAATCCGGCGATTTCATTAACTGCGCGGTGATTTTTCAGGCTAGGGTTGGCTTAACCCCAGAGGCATTGTTGGGTGCTTTAAAGACTATTGAACATGATTTTGGCCGCCGGCAAAAATATACCCGCAATGCACCCAGGGAACTGGATCTAGATCTGTTGTTGTTTGGCGATGAAGTTCGCAATAGTGAAAATTTTACTTTGCCGCACCCTCGTGCCATCGACAGGCTATTTGTATTGCAGCCTGCAGCGGAACTCATTCCCCAAACCCCATGGCCCGGCACTGGGCTAACTATTCAGCAATTACTGGAACAACTGGAAACCGATGAACAGGTCTATATTCTGGAAGAAATTCCTCCTTATTATTGCGCTTAATGCCGGGTCTTTTGGTCCATTGGCATATGCCTACGAGGGTGATGTTCACCAGCAGATAACATTTATTGCGGCCAAACAAATGAGTCGCTGTGAGTCCCTGCCTGATTTAGATGCTGGTGCGCGCCTCACCGCATTAGACACTCGTTATATTGTTAAAGCCAATGTTGCCCAAGCCGGAAGTAATGTCTTTGTGCGCATGTTCAGGTGGAATTACTACAACCCTATGGTTGATGAAGTGAAACCTGTGCTGGGCATTATAGATACCCGTTTTGACAGCCATTTTAATACGCTTGTCGATGATTTATCGAATTCCGATTCGCGCCAGCAGCGCTTAAGCATGTTTGGTGGTGTTTTAAGTTATGTTCAAGATGTCACCTCTCCCGCCAAAGTTGTGCCAGTATTTACCGGGCGGTGGTGGCGTTTTTCTTTTTCCGACCGGTTCGATAAATTTCCCGTGGACGTTCAACGCCTGCAACAGGCTTTGGGTAATTATTGCGCCGATTTAGAACCCCATTACTTGTTGGATAAATCTGATATAGCTACTGCTATGAATACTTTAGTTCGACGTACGGCTTTAGAAACCTTGCATCAAGTAGAAATGGCCATAGATGGTTTTCCAACTACTTGGGCTTCCTATTGGCAGCCTGCCATGGTTGAAGATGAATTTGGTTCTTATGGCGTTGCGGGAAATAACTTTGGCGTGCGTGCAGAGTTTGCTTGTGGTGACGACGAGCAATGTTTGTTGCTCAGAGATGATCCGCTTTACCAAGATTTTGCCCACACTCAGCACCTCATTGCAGTGCGCGCAACCATACAAGCGATGTTCTTAATGCAATACCAAGAGCAGGCGCACAAAGAAGCATTGCGCTAGGAGGGGTTGTGCAAAGAGTTATGCCAACCCGAGCTGAAATTGAAAGACCAATATAGAAAGACCAGTATAGAAAGGCCAATATTGGTAAGACCGATAAAAGAGATAATAATATGGGTTTGTGCGGGGCGAACTAGGCTTAGTGGTCTGCAAACCAACCCCTCAATATCCGACAAACAAGAGGCAATAAATTGGCGGATAAACCTCAAGAGCAAAATACGACTGGGGACAAAGCGAGCGCTACTGAGAAAGCGGTAGAAGGTACGTCACCGGATTCGGGGTTGGCTTCATCCGATACTGGGCTTGGGCGCGACGACCTAGGCCGCACTCAGCGCCATCCTGGGCTTACGCCCCCCTACTTAGGGCTTACGCCTCTTCACTTAGGGCTTACGCCCTGGAACTTCCACGATATGTCGGCGGCGAGTTTGTGCGAGCAGGCGCAATTTGCTGAAGCTCATGGCTATCAGTCTCTCTGGGTGCCTGAGAATCATTTTGGCCCTCAAGCTATCCCAGACCCTTTGATGCTGCTGGCCAGTATTGCCGGTGCTACAAAAACCATCCGTCTGGGCACTACGTCTTACCTTTTGACTTTGCGCAATCCTTTGCAGGCAGCTGAACAAGTTGCGGTGTTAGATCGTCTCAGCGGCGGCCGTCTGATGCTCGGTGTGGGTAGAGGTTATGCGCCGGAAATGTTGCGGGCACACCATGTGCCTGTAGCGCAGAAGCGTAAAATATTTGCTTGGACCTTAGACTTAATGCAGCGCGCCTGGATGGGCGAACCTATCACCTTGGACGACAACCCAGACAATGCAGTTGAAGTGCACCCTCGACCCATTCAACAACCGCACCCGCCCATATGGGTGGCGGCTTTTGGTCCCAAGGCACTGGCTCAGGCTGGCAGATTAGGTTTGCCCTATTTGTCCTCGCCTATGGAAAGCTTAGCTACCTTAGAGCAAAACTACGCTCAACATAGATTATCTGCAGACGAAGAGGGCGTGGCTAAACCCGTTGAGGTGCCGCTAATGCGCACTGTCTTTGTCAGCAAGGATGGGCAACAGACAGCAAAACTGCGCCAACTTATGTTGCAACAGAGCGAAAACAGCAGGCTGTCTGAAGGCGAGACTTTGGACGATTGGACAATTATTGGTGAGCCAAGCTACGTGCGAGACCGTGTTGATGAGTATAGACAGCGTTTGGGTATGACCCACCTCATTGCGACGCGCATTAGAGTGTCTGGTCTCGATGAGGTTGAGCTGCGTGGCAGTGTGGCATTACTGGCAGAAACGCTGAATGGTCTGTAGTAACATCTTGAGATCGAATTATTTTTTTGTGGGAGAGGGAATATGACTTTTAGAATACTTTGGCCAGCCATGCGCTGGCCTGACGGTCGTGCTATTGAAGAATCTAGTGTCGGCGAGCATACGGCAGAATTTTCTGAGCGTTATACCGATGTCACCGATGAGCAGTGGGCTAATTGCGATGCTGTGGTCAGCGTCAATGATATCCCCGCTGAATATCGCGCAAAAATGACCAAGTGCAGGATTTTTGCCACGCCTAAAGTTGGTTTTGACAACATAGACAGTAAGGTCTGGGCGGAAATGGGTATTCCCGTTTGTAACGTGCCAGATTACGGCACTCAAGAAGTAGCAGACCATGCCATGGCGTTAATGTTGTCGCTGATGAAAGGCATCACCTTTCACACCCGCGAGTTAAAGCAAGATCCTAAAGGTCTGTGGCGGCCTGCACTGAATCCGTTTGGTAAGCGCCTTTCTGCCTGCGTGTTTGGTGTGGTTGGTTTAGGACGCATTGGTACCGCTGCTGCGCTGCGCGCAAAAGCATTTGGTATGGACGTGGTTATGTATGACCCCAACCGCGAAAACGGCGCCGAATTATCTATTGGCATTCGTCGGGTGCATACGTTGGAAGAACTGTTTGCTCAGTCCGATGTGGTGAGTTTGCATGCGCCACTGTCCGCGAGCACTGAGAAACTCATTAATTTTGAGGTGTTGTCTCACTCCAAGCCGGGTTTGATTCTAATCAATACCGCGCGCGGGCCGATCATCGACCTTGACGGTCTATATGAAGCCATGAAGGCAGATAAGATTCAGGCCTGTGGTCTAGATGTATTACCGGAAGAACCAGCGAATCCAGACCACCCATTAATCAAAGCTTGGGCGGCTGATGAAGAGTGGATAGATCATCGGTTGTTGATCACACCGCACTCTGCATTCTTTACCCCAGAAAGCGTATACGACATGCGTTATAAGGGCGGCGAACTGATTGTGAAATATCTGAGCGGTGGTCGTCTGGACAACTGTGTTAACCAAGAATGGTTAGTCAACTCTCGGTAGGGTGCTAACCTATGCCGGACGGCAAAAACCAAAATAGCAAAGATAGGCTGGGCCATGAGTGATACATCGATAAACACATCGATAAATACATCGATAGATACTTCGATAGATTATCAACGGCGCAGACAGCGTGTTTTTCTGCTTCTATCCGGTGTGTTTCTAGGCACGTTGGCATTGCTCAACGTGCTTGGCATCAGCCGATTTTTAGATTTGTCCTTCAATGTGTTTGGCCTCGACATTCCTATGTTTGTTGCAGTGGGCGTGCTGCCATACCCAATAACCTTCCTCTGCACCGACTTAATCAGTGAGCTGTATGGCCAAAAGAAAGCCCAAGATATGGTTTGGGTAGGCTTGCTGCTGAATGTTTGGGTGATCTTTTTGCTCTGGCTTGGCGGTATTTTGCCTGGCAGTGGCATGGACCCGGTGACTGGCCAAGTATTGGTGGACGAAGCAGGGCGAGAGCCAGTGTTTTTTGAAGTGCGCCAATTGGCCTTTGGTGCTGTCGCTGCATCAATGATTGCCTATTTAGCGGCGCAGTTTTGTGATGTTAAATTGTTTCACTTTTGGAAGCGCGTCACCAACGGCAAGCATCTTTGGCTGAGAAATAACGCCTCCACTATGGTCAGTCAAATTGTTGATACAACCGCGGTGATTTTGGTTACCCACTTCTACGCCAATGCACTGCCCATTGATGCAGCGCTGCCCGTATGGCCTCAACTTATGGTCTACATCGCCTCGGGCTATGTCTTTAAGCTAATGATTGCTGCATTAGATACAGGGCCATTGTATTTGGCAGTGGCTTATCTACGACCGTACCTTGGGCTGAAACCGAACGAGGAAGCGTCAGATACCTAAGAAGTTCATAATCACCTGAACTATGGGTTTGTCTTAACGCGGCGGTCGGGCTAATAACGCGGTCTATTTACCCTCGGTAGATACACAGCTTTGGTTGTTGTGGTTTTACGTTGTTTGCTGCCGTCTGCATGAAATACGTAGCCATTTGTCGAAGTAGCCGTTAGTCAAAACCTCGTTAACCTCAAAATGGTCGAGCTATGAAAATAAGACCCTACCAAGCATTGGATCTAGATCAAGTGATCGCACTTTGGTTTGCCTGCGATCTAAGCATTGCTGCCAACGATCCACGTAAAGACATTGAACGAAAACTGGCTGTTAACCCTGAACTGTTTTTAGTCGGTAAGTTTGAGGGCGAGGTAGTTGCCAGTGCGATGGCAGGTTATGAAGGTCATCGTGGTTGGATCAACTATTTGGCCGTTGCCCCCGGCCATCGTCGCAAGTCTTATGGCCGTTTAATGATGGCGGCAGCGGAAAAGTTGTTAGCTGAGTTAGGCTGTCCGAAAATCAACCTACAGGTGCGTAGTTCAAATGCTGCGGTTTTGGCCTTCTACGAATCCATTGGTTACGCCACCGATGATGTGGTGAGTATGGGGAAGCGTTTACATACTGATTGAGAATTGAACAGCGCCCATCAGCAGAACTTTTTCACAGAAGTCTTATCTGCAAAGCTTTTCTTAAAAGTTTAATCGAGCAGAACACGATTAGCGTTCTACTTGACCCAAATTTGCATTGATTGTGGCGCCGTTTATTACCGGACTTCGCGCTGCAAACAATAGTGTTTCGGCAATTTCTTCTGGTCGAATCAAACGCTCAAATGCACTCATTGCTGCTATTTGCGGCATGACATCCGCGGGTACATGGGCGCGTAGCATTTCTGTATCAGTAAAGCCGGGGTTGATACATGCGGTATGTATGCCAGTGCCTGCGAGGTCTTGGCACGTGGAGCGCATCATACCTATGCTGGCATGTTTGCAGGTCACGTAGCTGAAGCTGTTGGGTACCGCCTTTTCGCCCAAGGTAGAGCCTACGTAAAGAATGCTCGAACCTTTCGCCATAAGCGGAATGAGTAGTTGGTTGAGACTGTTGGGCGCAACCAAGTTGATTTCCAGTATCCGTCGAAACTCATCTGAGTCAGTTGTGCTGACGCTGTCATTGGCAAGTATTGCTGCGTTATGAATCAGTACCGTCTCTCCGACACCGCCCAAATGCTCTGTGAGTTGGGCTGCTATTTCTTGACTAAAGTTGGGTTGAGAAAGGTCACAAGCGATGCTGCTGACGCCCGCTTCTGGGCAAGGTCTGCGAGACAAATTGATGACGTTATAGCCGGCTGCATTGAACGCGGCGGCGGTGGCGTGGCCAATGCCGGAGCTGGCGCCAGTGATAACTAAATTTTTCATAACATTTCCATCGGACAAATAAAAACAGATGAACCAAAAAATGGACTAAAACTGCTTGTTCTCTCAGTTCTGTTGTAAGTGCCAGCTACCTCGTAGCAAGCTACCCTGTAGCACTCCACTTGGCGCTGGCCCATTGGCCTTCGCCGGAAGCGCAACGCAATAGCATATGGTCTATTGCTAGGGCTTTTATGTCTTCTCGTTCTAGTAGTTTTGCAAGTAAGTACTGGGCAAGTTCTTCGACAGTAATATTGCGAATAGGTAACAGGGTTAGGTCTCGTTGCAGGAACGGAATGCGCTCGCCGTTAAAGACGATATAGGTGTAGTCGTCTTGTTCGTCTATTTCTAAGTAGGGTGAGCGCGTGGGCATGAGCACTTGCTCGTCCAAATCGTCACACAATTGCTTTACGGCTTTCTTCAAGATGTTGTAGTCAAAAGTCAGACCATCATCCTGCATGGGCGCGTCCGCATCTAACGTCACCTGGAAGTTGTGCCCGTGTAAATTCTCCCGCTCGGTGGCGCTGAACAAGGTGAAGTGCGCGGCGGCAAAGTGTAAATATTCTTTACTGATTTCTATTGTGGTGTTTGGCATGGCTTAAGATTAACACTGGTTGGAGTTTTTCGCTTTTACGTTCATAGAATACATTTTGCGTGTCTTGGTTATGTGAAGGCTATTTTTGACCGGTCGAGTCTGATTGAAGGTGATAGATTTAGCGCTGATTAAGGGTAATATTCCTAGCAGAAAAAATTGGGAGAGTGAGTATGCGTTTTGATTTAACGCCGGAACAAGAAGCGTTCAAGGTAGAAGTTGAGAAATTTTTGCATGAGAATTTGTCTAAGTCATTAGCAGATAAAGTCCGTTTTGGCGCCAGTGTCTCGAAACAGGAGTTAGGCGATTGGACCAAAGTGCTAAACGCTCGTGGTTGGGCAGCCCCCAATTGGCCCGTGGAGTATGGCGGTACCGGTTGGAATCTTGTTCAGCGGCATATTTTTGATGTGGCCTGTCGTGCCTATCATGCGCCACAATTGTCTGGTTTTGGTTTCAATATGGTGGGTCCTGCCATTATCAAATACGGTAATGCCGAACAAAAAGCCGACTGGTTGCCAAAAATCCGTGATGCGCAGCTATGGTTTTGCCAAGGCTATTCAGAACCTGAGGCTGGTTCTGATTTGGCCAGTGTGCGTACTCGCGCAGATAAAGACGGCGACGATTACTTAGTCACTGGTTCGAAAATTTGGACCTCTGGCGCCGAAATGGCAGATTGGATCTTTTGCTTGGTGCGCACCAATCACGATGTGCAGCAACAAAAGGGCATTAGTTTTGTGCTGTTTGATCTTTCTTCTGCTGGCGTCAGCGTTGAGCCCCTTTATGCATTCAATGGCAAGCGCCTGTGGAATCAGGTGTTTTTCGATGAAGTACGCGTACCTATGAGTCAGCGCTTAGGCGAGGAAGACCGCGGTTGGACTGTGGCAAAAAGTTTGCTCGGTGATGAGCGTATGTTGGTGTCTAGAGTTGCAGAAAATAAGCGCATTCTTGGCAATGTGCGTGAAGTGTTGGCCGCGCAGACAGAGCGTGGCATTGATTTGCCCGGCGACGTGCATGACGAAATTAGTGCGCTAGAGATTCGTCTGCAGGCGCTGGAAATGACCAGTCTACGAATTTTGACAGAGGCAGATGCTGGCGCGCAAATTGGCGCGGAGCCAAGTATGTTGAAGCTTAAGGGTAGCGAGTTGGTCCAGGCTCAGGATGAGTTGTTGTTTCGCATGGTGGATTATTTGGCATTGCCGAAAGACTCTAGTCATTTGGAAGAGGGGCCGGTAGGGCCTGTGTGGGCGGAGTATGTGGCGTCAGGTCGTTACCACCATCGAGGCTATACTATTGCTGGTGGCTCGTCTGAAATTCAGCACAACATTATTGCTAAGCAGGTGCTCGGGCTCTAAGTTAGGCAATAAAGTTGCTAAAAATGGGCGAATAAAAAGGGGGTCAATCAGCCCCCTTTTTTTAGCGTTGGCGCTTTTTTTATAGATTACGCTAACAGCGACTTTAGGTCAGTTTCTGGGTCTGCCAATTTGGCAGGATCTGCGGGCTTGCCGATCATTTGTTTGCATAGCATAAATTCTTTCGGGCTATTTACTGCGTCTGCCGCAACGACTTTGCCATCCTTTAAATAGAATATTGCAAACTGGTGCTTTTCCATGTCACCGCGCAATACTTGGCTGTCGCCGTCTGCTGAGAACCCCACCATCTGTAGTTTCAGTTCGTACTGATCAGACCAAAACCAAGGAATGGCTGCGTAGACTTTGTCATCGCCGAGCATGTTTGCCGTACTCACTCGGGCTTGATCCATTGCGTTGGGCACTGATTCTAAGCGCAGGCGCTTATTCATGAGTGGGTTAGGGTGATTTGTGCAATCGCCCGCAGCGTAAATATCTGGATCCGAGGTGCAACAGTGATCATCCACTACGATGCCATTGTCACAATGAATGCCCGCTTCTTCTGCGATCTCAATATTTGGGATAATGCCAATGCCGACAATAACAATGTCCGCAGCAAAGCTTTCGTCGCCGCATAACACTTTTTCTACTCTGCCGTTTCCGGAGAAACCGGTAACACCAGTTTGTGTGTGTATATGGACACCGCGATCGCTGTGGAGTTTGTGATAATAAGCTGACATTTTCGGTGTGGTTACGCGCTGCAAAATACGCTCTTCCATTTCTAGCACATGGACATTCATGCCCAGTTCTATGCCAACTGCTGCCACTTCCAGGCCAATATAGCCGCCACCTACAATGACTAAGTTGGCGCCGGGTTTAACGTCTGCGCGTATACCATCTACATCATCCATTGTGCGTAGATAGTGGATACCAGATAGGTCGCTGCCTTCAATACTTAGTTTGCGCGGTCGCGAGCCGGTGCTGATGAGTAGCTTTTCGTACGCTATGGTTTCGCCGTTGTCTAAGTTAATGGTCTTAGTGCTGGGGTCAATTTGCGTTGCTCTGGTGTCCAACATGAGCTGTATATCTTTGTCCGCATAAAATTTTTCCGCGCGTAAATAGACTTTATCGACTGGTTGAGTACCGGCCAGATATTGTTTTGATAGTGGTGGCCTTTGATAGGGCACATGAGCTTCGTCGCCGATAATGGTAATGGGGCCTTCGAATTTGGCTTGACGTAGACTCGCTGCGGCTTGGCCGGCAGCATGTCCTGCGCCGATGATGACAATACCCGTCATGGAAGTTCCTTGGTGCTTGCAAAGGAGGTAGTTTAACCTGTCCTGTGAGGGTTACGCACATTAGATTTTTAGGAGAGACAGATGTCCAAGTTTCGTAGTTTGACCGAAGCGGTAAAGCTAGCCCGAGAAAATTTGAGCCAGGGCGATTGGGATTATTTGGTTGGCGCTGCGGATACCGAGACCAGCCTTAGACGTAACCGTGGGGCGGTGGAATCTTGGGCCTTTCGGCCACGAATTTTGAATGATGTCAGCGACGTACAAACCGCCACTCAGCTGTTGGGCACTGATATGCGTATACCGGTTATTTTGCCGCCCATTGGCTCGGTTCAGGCATTTTCCCCCGGCGGCGGCACCGCTGTAGCTCAGGCTGCCGATGAGTTCGGCACTCTGCAAATTTTGAGCTCTGCTTGCGCACCTGATTTTGAGACCGTTGCCCGTGAAGTGCCAGGGCCGCGTATTTACCAACTCTATTTGACCGGCGATGAAGGCTGGATGGATGAGCAAATTCAGCGCTCTATTGAAGCGGGCTACACGGGCTTCTGTTTAACCGCTGATACTCAAGTTTACTCCCGCCGAGAGCGCGACATATTGAAGCAGTACACGCCCATGTCCGGCCGCACAGCCAGTCCTGCCGGTGATTTCAATTATCAGGCCAGCATGTCTTGGGACACTGTGGCGCATATTAAGCAGAAGTTCGCTATTCCCCTTATCGTCAAAGGAGTGGTAGTTGCTGAGGACGCCAAGCGTTGTGTCGACGCCGGGGTAGATGTGGTCTATGTGTCGAATCATGGTGGTCGTCAGTTGGATCACTCTCGAGCTTGTATTGATTCGTTGCCCGAAGTTGTGGAAGCTGTGCAGGGCCGGGTGCCGGTGATTGTTGATGGTGGATTTATGCGTGGGGCCGATGTGGTTAAAGGCCTATGTTTAGGTGCAGATATTGTCGGCATGGGCCGCTTCGAAGGCTTGTGTATGGCCGCTGGAGGTAAAGATGCACTTGTCCGGGGGTTAACTATTTTGGAACAAGAGATTCGTATAACTATGGCCCTAGCAGGTGCAGCAACTTTGGCGGATTTGAAACCCAGTCTGCTAGAGCGCCTAGAACCCGTGGGTACACCAAGCGTATTAAGCTCCTTCCCGCTGTTGTCCGAGATCGACTAAACAGCCAGACCATTCAGCCTAGTAATACCACTCAGCTATTCAGGCACAGCCCTGCGGTTCGAATGGACAGCCAAATTTGGTGTCGCGTGCATTCATCCTCGACAGAACGTGGTTTGGCTCGGGTTTAAGGTGCCTAGCAAATTACTTGTCTGAGGGCAGTGGCATTGGAAACGGCGTCACTGTGCCACCTTTAGTATCGGTGATTTTAGCCACACCTTCTTTCTCAACTTCATCAATACGCACTATGGAATGCATTGGAATAAAAGATCTCTGCACCCCCTCAAACTCGGTGCGCAGCCTTTCTTCGCTAGGATCTATAAGCAGTGAAGAGCGATTGCCGAAGGAATAATCCTCCACTTCAACAAAACCATAAAGGTCGCTTTGATAAATGTTGCGGGCATAGACTTCATAAACTTGTCCTTGGTTCAGGAACAATATTTTGAAGATACTTTCTTGCTTGTCTTTACCCGCCATTACTTTGTTTCACCTAGTTGGAGAACGATTGCTGAATTTGCATTTTTGAAGCTTTATCAGATGCCTTTTTTAGAGTCAGCACCGAGGTGGGATAGTTGGGGATAAAGGCTTGGTTTTCAAGTGCTCTTTCACTCGCAGCGTTAGCAACGAGTTGTAGTTATTTTTTTACCCCCTCATGCACATCTGCCATTAGGTTACGGGTCAGGATGGCGTACAATAGGTCTCTATTTTTTATACCAAAGTCACTATGGCCAAGAAGCTTTTTGTAAAAACCCACGGTTGCCAAATGAACGAGTATGACTCGGCGCGTATGTATGACGTGCTGCGCGATCAACAGGGTTATGAAATAGCCGAGACCGAAGAAGAGGCAGACGTACTCCTGCTCAATACCTGTTCTATTCGCGAGAAGGCCCAAGAAAAGGTTTTTCATCAGTTGGGTCGTTGGCAGAAACTTAAAAATGCTAATCCAGACCTAGTGATTGGTGTTGGCGGTTGCGTGGCTAGTCAAGAAGGCGATGCCATCATGAAACGCGCACCTGTGGTGGATATGGTGTTTGGCCCGCAAACTATTCATCGCTTGCCAGATATGTTGACCTCGCAAAAGAGCCAACTACTGCCTGTTGTAGACATCACTTTTCCGGAGGTGGAAAAATTTGATTGTCTGCCCGAGCCTAGTGTAGATGGTCCCGCAGCATTTCTTTCCATTATGGAAGGCTGCAGTAAATACTGTAGTTTTTGCGTTGTGCCATATACCCGCGGCGAAGAAGTGAGTCGCTCAGTGGCCTCGGTGTTAAAGGAAGTGAAGAGTTTGACCAAGCAAGGTGTGAAAGAAATTCACCTGTTGGGGCAAAATGTGAATTCTTACTTAGGTGAGATAGACGGCGATACCGCTGACCTTGCTGAGCTGATTCACTATGTCGCAGCAGTGCCGGGTGTGGAGCGTATTCGCTTTACTACCTCGCACCCCATGGACTTTTCCGACAATCTGATCCAAGCCTATAAAGATATTCCGGCCTTGGTTAACCACCTCCACTTACCCGTACAGTCAGGTTCAGACACAATATTAGCTGCCATGAAACGCGGACATACGGCGGCCGATTATCACGAAAGAATTGCCCGGTTGCGCGAAGTGCGTCCAGATATCAGTTTATCTTCAGACTTTATTATTGGTTTTCCTGGCGAAACAGAAGAAGACTTCGCGGCTACCATGAAACTCATTGAAGACATTGGTTTTGATTTTTCTTTTAGCTTTATTTACAGCGCGCGACCAGGCACGCCGGCAGCGGCCCTTCAAGATGACACCCCGGAAGAAGTAAAAAAGCAGCGTTTGAAGATTTTGCAAACCCGGCTGCGAGACCAGGCTGAAGCGATATCAGCTGCTATGGTCGGTAGTACGCAACAAGTTTTGGTTACCGGGCCCGCTAAGAAAGGAGCTGATGAAGGTCAGCTTGCGGCTAGAACTGAAAATAATCGGGTGGTGAATTTTATCGGCCCTGCCAGTCTGATCGGTAAATTTACCAGTCTTGCCATAACCCAAGCCTTTCCGAATTCTCTGCGCGGTGAAATGGTCGAGTAATTGGCTAAGTTCGTTATCAACTTATCGGCAAGCATTAGGTCCATACTTGGTTCTAGAGTTGCTGTTAATTTCCGTCTACCGCCTAAAAAAGTTTGGTGAATTTTGCAAGAGAATACAGATAAACCTGAAGCCCACGCTCGCGTAGTGCCTTTTACCCAGTTAATTGCGTTGGAGCCAAGTGATGCCCGGCGATTAGCCAGTCTTATAGGCCCAGTGGATCAAAACCTGAAACATTTAGAGCGCAGGTTAGGCGTGCACATACGTAGTCGAGGCAACGAATTCCAAATAAGCGGTCCGCAGATTAGGGTACAAGCTGCTGAAGCACTACTGCACCAGCTATATCGTGAAACCGCAGATCGAGAATCAATAGAACCAGATTTTGTACACCTCTTTTTACAAGAGGCCGGATTGGATGCACTTATGGCTGAACAAGAAAGACCTCAAGGACCTTCAGTGGTGATGGATGTTGATGCAGAAAACCCCTCTGCTACTGAGCGTGGAGAAAAGACCGCCGCAGAGAATTTTGATCAAACCGTCATTCGCACACCGAAGAAATCTGTTAAACCTCGGGGTGGCAATCAACTGGCTTATTGCAATTCAGTGCGTCGCCACGATATCAATTTTGGCATTGGACCAGCGGGTACAGGTAAAACCTATCTGGCTGTCGCTTTAGCTGTAGAGGCACTGGAATCTCAACAGGTGGCGCGCATACTCTTGGTCAGGCCTGCTGTGGAAGCTGGGGAAAAACTCGGCTTTTTGCCCGGAGACTTGGCGCAGAAAATTGATCCTTATTTACGCCCATTGTATGACGCTCTTTATGAAATGCTCGGGGTAGAGCGGGTTAACAAATATATAGAACGCAATATTATTGAAGTAGCGCCACTGGCCTATATGCGCGGTCGTACTTTGAACAATGCTTTTATTATTTTGGATGAGTCGCAAAATACTACCGTGGCTCAAATGAAGATGTTTCTTACTCGGATAGGGTTTGGTTCAACTGCTGTAGTTACTGGGGACATTACCCAGATAGATTTACCGCGAGGTGAAAACTCTGGGCTGATTCATGTGCGTGACGTGTTGCGTAATATCGATGGCATTAAATTTACCCAGTTTGTCTCTAAAGATGTGGTGCGCCATCCGTTAGTTCAGAAAATTGTCGATGCTTACGAACTGTTCCAAAATTCGCCGAGGTCTACTGACGGCGAAGCTCGCGATCAACGGCGCTAGCTGATTGTTAAACCTTTGAGTAGCCTTTTGGTAAGACAGGATAAACACGCGCGGTGCGTATTATGAATGTTGATCTGCAAATAGCAGAGGACTTACAAGATCGCTTTGAGGATGATTTTGCTGCGCTATTGGTGCCGTTAGTCAACGGTGATGACACGCTTGTAACTCTGCATGCTTTGATCAACAGTTGGCTGCTATCACTGCACAAGTGCGTAGATGACGCTAGATTAGATTATCCCTTATGTATTCGCCTGTGCGACTTGAGCGAATCACAAATGCTCAACCGTACTTATCGCGGTAAAGATAAACCCACCAATGTTTTGAGTTTCCCCGCCCTGTTGGATGAGCAAGTTGTGCAAGACGAGATGCTGCTGGGTGATCTGGCAATTTGCTGGCCAGTACTCGTTGATGAAGCGGCTGAACAAGGTAAGCAACTTTTGCATCATCTTGCCCACTTACTGATTCATGGGGTTCTGCATTTGTTGGATTACGATCACGAAGTCGACGCGCAAGCGCGCGTTATGGAAGCGCTAGAAGTGCACATACTTGCAGAACTGGGTGTTGAGAATCCCTACAGTTGATGTCTAGGACAACAATCTTTTTAATCGGTTCTTGCATTTTTTCCATGCCTTACATATATAGGAAGGCCAATTCTTGGTAAAACTTATTAAATGAGTGATATGTCTGAGTTCTCTGACGACTCAGTTGACAAAAAGTCCCCTCGTCGCGGCGTACGCGGGTGGTTGTCTGATTTATTTTCAGAAGCACCTGACGACGTTGCAGCATTACTCGAAGTTTTACACGATGCGGCTGAACGGCAGCTAATAGACGTCGACGCCTTGAACATAATTGTCGGCGCGCTGCACGTCGCCGATATGCACGCCCGAGACATTATGATTCCTCGCTCGGCGTTGGTTGTGGTGCACGAAGATCAACAACCTGCGGAGCTATTGCCCTTAGTCATAGACTCCAAGCACTCACGGTTTCCTGTGGTGGGCGATGATGTGGATGACATTAAGGGCATTCTGCACGCCAAAGACCTACTCTCTTTAGTGCTTGAGGAAGGCGGTCAACGCTTTGATATTAAAGACTTTATTCGTCCGGCTGCAGTAATTCCTGAAAGTAAAAGACTGAATGTCTTATTAGAAGAATTTCGCGCTAATCGGAACCATATGGCCTTGGTGGTGGATGAATATGGGCAGATCTCTGGTGCAGTGACCATTGAGGATGTCTTAGAGCAGATTGTTGGTGAAATAGAAGATGAGCACGATGTTGATGACGATAGTTTCGTTAAACAGCTTGAGCCTTCGTCTTTTCATGTTAAAGCCAATACTACAATAGAAGACTTTAACGAGTACTTCAGCCTTACTTTAAGTGATGACGAATTCGATACCATTGGCGGCATTGTCTTACAGGCTTTCGGGCACTTGCCTGAACTAGGCGAGTGCATTGAAGTTGCTGGGCTGAAATTTGAAGTGCTCAATGCAGACTCAAGGCGTTTGCGTTTGCTGCGGGTGGATACCCCCGAGCCAATTGAACACAGCGAGTTGGCGTGAAGACTAAATCAGCGCTTTTTTTAGCGCTGATTGCCGGTGCCATTTACCCTCTTGGTTTTGCCCCTTTCGGCTACTTTGGTGTCGCCCTGCTCGCGGCGCTAAGTCTTTTTCTTTTACTCACGCGTGCGCCGCATTTAGCACCTTGGTCAGCGCTTGCCTTTGGCTTCGGCAAGTACCTTGTTGGTGTTTCATGGATTTATGTCAGCATCACTGAGTATGGCAGTGCGTCAGCGTTATTGGCTGGCGTATTGGTATTGCTATTCGTTGCTGGGATGGCCCTTTTTTGTTGGCCAATCGGTTTCTTTTATCGGCGCCTACATAGTGTTAATCAATATCTAAATGGACTGGTTTTTATCGCACTTTGGTTGGCGGTGGAGTGGTCGTTGACCTGGCTGTTAACTGGTTTCCCCTGGCTTTTCTTAGGCTTTGCTGCAATTGATTCTGTTGTCGCAGGCGTAGCTCCAATAGGCGGTGTTCTAGCAACTTCTGCAGTTAGCTTAATTTCGGTGGTCGGCATCGGTATTGTCGGTCTGTTCTGGCGCGAAGGATGTCGAGGCATATCCCTTGTGCCCGGCATGGCATTAATTGTCCTACCGTGGGTGATTGGTGTGTTGCTGAGCACAGCGACTTGGACCCAACCTGTTGGTCAATATACCGTTGCGTTGGTGCAGGGCAACATAGATCAGGCAGTGAAATGGGATCAAGACCAGCAAGCGTCTAATGTCCGCAAGCACAGAGAACTCAGTGCAGATCATTGGGACACAGACCTCATTGTCTGGCCTGAATTTGCTCTAACCCTGTACGGTGCGCAAGCGCAACAAGCGGTAGATTTTTTGCATACTCAGGGTTTGGCAACACAAACCAATGTGGTCACTGGTACCCCTAGGCTGGAGCGGCTGCCTCGGTCGGAAGGCGGGCGCAACTACAATATTTATAATACGGCTAAGGGTTATGGTTTGGCGCAAGGTGATTTTGCCAAATATCATTTGGTGCCTTTTGGCGACTATGTGCCGTTGGAAGATTGGTTACGCGGCGTAATCGATTTTTTTGATTTACCCATGTCCGGTCTGCAGCAAGGTCAGTGGCAACAAAACAACATAACCCTAAGATTGCCTTCTGTAGTCAGTCAGACCAATGCAAACTCTCCCGCTCAACCGTTTGATGAAGTGCAGGTGGCCACCGGGATCTGCTATGAAATTGCCTATGGTGATTCCATGCGCATGCGTACGGAAGACGCTGGCGTAATACTGACCATTTCCAACGATACTTGGTTCGGTGGGTCTATTGGCCCTCACCAGCATATGCAGATTGCACGTATGCGCGCACTTGAAAATGGCCGCTGGTTACTGCGCGGGACCAATAATGGCGTCACGGCTATCGTCAATCCCGAAGGTAAAATAGTTGGTCAGTTGCCGCAATTTGAAGCGACTGTGCTGCGTGGTGAGTTCGAAATAATGCAGGGGCGCACGCCCTATAGTCGACTCGGTGATTGGCCTATTTTGCTGTTGATTTTTGTCACGCTGGTATATGGCTTTTTCACTCAAAGGCGTAACTCAGCGCCCCAGTAACTCAGCCAAAATTCCGCTTCATTGGGCAAAGGTGAAGAGATTATGCCTTATTAAGCAATCTTGATCTTTGCTCACTTTAAAGCAGTAAATCCGGCCGCGCCTACCGCGGGTTGAGTGACAAAGATTTACCTAAATTGCTTTGCAAACTGCGAACATGGCTTGGGTAAGTGTTATCCTTTCAGCGTTTTCTTAACAACCCAAGACGAATAGCATGAACCCAGTTTACGAGCCGCGACAAATCGAATCTCAAGCACAAGCCTATTGGGACGATAACCAGTCCTTTGTCGGTGATGAGCAACGCCCAGGTGAAAAATTTTATTGCCTAGCCATGTTCCCATACCCTAGTGGTCGACTACACATGGGCCATGTGCGCTGTTATACCTTGGGCGACGTGATTAACCGTTACCGAAGACTAAAGGGCTTCAATGTTATGCATCCAATGGGTTGGGATGCCTTTGGTTTGCCCGCTGAAAATGCGGCGATAAAGCACGATATTCCACCAGCAGAATGGACCAAAGACAACATCGCCTATATGCGTACGCAGATGCAACGCTTGGGCTTTGGAATGGACTGGTCCAGAGAAGTGGCCACTTGTGACCCTGAATATTATCGTTGGGAACAATGGCTGTTCGTTAAGCTTTATGCAAAGGGCATGGTTTATCGCAAAAATGCCATGGTTAACTGGGACCCAGTGGATCAAACAGTTTTAGCCAATGAGCAAGTTGTCGATGGCAAAGGCTGGCGTTCAGGCGCCGTAGTTGAGCGTCGCGAAATGTCCCAATGGTTTTTAAAAATCACCGATTACGCCCAAGAGTTGTTGGATGAATTGGATGATATGCCCGGTTGGCCAGATTCTGTAAAGAATATGCAACGCAATTGGATTGGTCGCTCTCAGGGTGCTGAAGTTGATTTCACCGTTACTCATGATGAGACGCAAAAGCTCACAGTATTCACCACTCGACCCGATACCCTGATGGGTGCAACTTATGTGGCGGTGGCCCCTGAGCACCCGTTGGCGACGTTGGCCGCAGCAGAGAATCCTGAGGTCGCAGATTTTATTCAAGCGCATAAAGTGAATACCACCGCTGAAGCAGATCTTGCCGTAATGGAAAAGGTTGGTATTGCAACCGGATTGACTGTCAAACACCCTTTAACCGACGAACTACTGCCGGTATGGATTGCCAATTTTGTGCTTATGGAATATGGCTCTGGCGCAGTTATGTCGGTGCCTGCACATGATCAGCGCGACTACGAGTTTGCGCACAAGTACGGTATCAATATTGCTCAGGTCGTTGAACCCCTAGGTGATGATGAATGTAATCTGGCTGACACAGCATTCACAACCAAAGGCCGATTGATCAATTCTGGGGCCTTTGACGGTATGGAATTTGATCAAGCATTTGCCGGAATTGTTGAAGCGCTAGCAGCCAAAGATGCCGGCCGTTCCATCACCAACTACCGCTTACGTGACTGGGGTGTGTCTAGGCAGCGTTATTGGGGCTGCCCAATTCCCATGATCCACTGCTCAGATTGTGGTGTTTTACCAGTGCCCGAAGCAGATTTACCCGTTGTCTTGCCGACTCAAGTGAGTTTTAGTGGCGTAGGTTCTCCGCTGGAGAATATGCCTGATTTCCTTAATGTTGCCTGCCCAGGCTGTGGCAAGGATGCTCGGCGTGAAACAGATACCTTTGACACTTTTATGGAGTCCTCTTGGTATTACGCCCGTTTCGCCTCTCATGACGCAAACACTTCAATGCTCGACCAGCGCGCCAACTATTGGGCGCCGGTAGATCACTATGTGGGTGGCATTGAACATGCGATTTTGCACCTGCTATATGCGCGTTTCTATTTTAAGTTGATGCGCGATGAAGGTTTAGTTAAAGACAACGAGCCTTTCAAAAAGTTGATGATGCTGGGCATGGTTTTGCAGGACGGTAAAAAGATGTCCAAGTCAGCTGGCGATGCTGGTGATCCGCAAAAGTTGCTGGATCGTTACGGTGCCGATACTGTGCGCACTGCCATGATGTTTGCAGCGCCGCCGGAACAATCCTTTGAATGGAGCGAAGCAGGTCTTGAAGGTGCTATGCGTTTTCTCAAACGCCTTTGGACCGCCGTACACGAGCATGCGGCCGCTGGCCCAATCCCCGAGCTTGATTTTCAAGACCTGTCTGATGAAGGAAAATCTCTGCGTCGTAAAACTCATGAAACCCTGCAAAAAGCAGATGACGATTACGGACGGCGCATGCAGTTCAATACGGTAGTTTCTGCCGTTATGGAGTTGGCCAACAGCCTGTACAAGTTTCAGCCTAAAACGTCTGGCGATAGGGCGGCGGCTCAAGAAGCTTGGCTCAGCGCAGTGCAAATCATTTCTCCTATTGCGCCACATATTGCCCATAGCCTATGGCAAACATTAGGCCAGCAGGGCTCCTTAGTGGATTGTCCTTGGCCTGAGATTGACGCCAGTGCATTAGTGCAAGAACACTTGTCCTTAGTCGTTCAGGTTAATGGCAAAGTACGCGGCAAGATCGAAGTGGGTGCCAGTGCGACCAAGGAAGAGATACTAGAGATAGCCAAAAACGAAAGTAATGTGGCGCGCTATTTAGAGGGTAAGGCGGTACGTAAAGAAATTGTAGTGCCGAATAAACTTGTCAATATTGTGGTGGGTTAACATGCTGGTGATTCGCCATTTATCGGTTTTGTTAGGTGTTTTTGCCCTGTCTATGCTTTTGCATGGTTGCGGCTTCCAATTGCGTGGAGCCAATTTGGGCGTGTTAGACATCGACTACCGGATTACCGGGAACTTAACTGGCGGCGGTAACAATGTGGACTCCGTGGAATTTTTGCAGTTATTAAAGCAATCTTTTCGTCAGGCTGGCGCCCGAGAACAGAGTACTGGCAATGTGCTTGTGGAAATAACCAGTTTGCGTAGGGAAGAAATAGAGGGTGCAGTGAATGCTCAGGTCAGAGTTACCGAGAAAAGTATTGTCTTCACTTTGTTGTATCGAGTAGTTGATGCAGAGGGCGACGATATTGTCGCAGACCAACGCCTGCAAGTTGAACGGGTTTACCGCATTGATCGGAATAATCTGTTGGCCAGCCATAGCGAACAAAAATTGCTTGAGACTGAACTATTGCGCAATTTGGCTGGGCAGGTGGTTAGGGGTTTAGGCGTGGTTATGTCATCACGCTCCGAATTGCTAACTTCACCGAGTTAACCTAGTGCAAATAAAAGCCGACCAATTATCGTCTTCTTTATCGCGTGGTTTGCAGACAATTTATTTGGTCAGCGGCGACGACACGCTGCTGGTTAGTGAGGCCTGCGATGAAATAATTGCAGCAGCCCGGACTCAGGGTTTTACCGAACGTTCAATTCATCATGTGGAGCCAGGATTCCATTGGTACGATATTACTAATGATGCCGCCAGCATGTCGCTATTCGCCGAACGCAAAATATTAGACCTGCGTCTGGGGTCAGGTAAGTTCGATAAGGAAGCTTCTGCAGTACTGCGCTCATGGTGTGATGGTGAAATCAGTAACAGCGATACGCTATTACTCTTGCGTACCGATCGTTTGCAGCCCAAGCAGCGTTCTTCGGCCTGGTTTAAAGCCATTGAACAGGCCGGTGGTGTGGTGCTGATTTGGCCCATGAGCCCGCGGGATATGCCAAAGTGGCTGGAGACTCGTTTAAGTAAGCGCGGTCTGAGTATGGATCGTGATGGCCTGAACTTTTTGGCTGACCGGGTGGAAGGCAACCTCCTTGCGGCAGCCCAAGAAATTGAAAAACTCGCATTGCAGGATTTACCCCAACCCATTTCCCAGCAGACCCTAATTGCCTCTCTTGAAGACACATCGCGTTTTACCAGTTTCGATATGATTGATGCGGCTATGGCCGGAGATGCTGTTAGAGCGCGCAAAGTACTACATTCGTTAAAGCAGGAAGGCGTCAGTGTATTTGCCATTCTCGGCGCGCTGACCAGTCAGTTAAGGCGTTTAGGTCAAAGTCGTGGGTTGCCGCCAGCCCGAGCGCGCATTTTAGAACAGTTCGCCCAGCGGGTGAAATCGCCGTTAACATTGCTTGCCGAGTGCGCAGTGATTGATCAACAAGGCAAGGGTCAGCGCTTTGGTGACGCCTGGGTGAGTCTCGAGCAGTTGGTGCTGGTGATGGCCGGCACTCCAGGTATGGTGCCGCCATCCGTGTACCAACGCCGGTTGCGGGGGCGCTGAGTACAGCGTTTGCCCGCCGAAGATATCCGCCATGTCGAAGAGTGTCTTAGTGACACTGGTCAGATTTATTTCACGAATTAGTTCACAAAAGTATCGGCGGTCACCCCAAGATCCACTATAACTAATTTGCCAGTGCTGTTATCGAAACTGGTTACTGAGCAATTGTCAGGTGCAAAAACTCGCATTCTGTCGTCGCCTTGGGCGTAGCTGACCGCAGCGTTGATGGCTACGTAGTGACTAAAGATGATGCAATCCTCAGAGCAGGACAACAAATAGTCGACAATATTTTGCCGCCACTGCTGGGAGTTTGGTTCTAGGTCTGACCAATTACCGGCCATGGCTTCTTGTAGCCATTGGGCTCGGGCGGCTAAATCTTCAGTTGGCGATGGAATCTCTGCCACTCGTTCTTCAATGGTTACCTCGGCCTGCCAGAGACTTTGTAAAGGGCTGGCGGTTTCCTGTGCGCGGGCTAGCGGGCTGGAGCGCAAAACGGGCAAATTTGCTGACCCATTTGGGCCTGTTCGATGCTGCTGATCGAGTAGTTTTGCCACAGCTGCGGATTGTGATCTGCCGAGATCGTCTAAGCCGGGATCTCGGTGACTGCCAAAACCTGCGGCAGCTTTGCCATGTCGTACTAGTTGAATTAATGCCATCTTTCTACTGCTCTTTTTCTGAGGGTTCTCTACAATGAGAAGCTTGCTTAATTGAGTTTAGGATTTACCAGTGACAGACCAATCAGAATCAGGATTAAGTCCTGCTCTAGTGCCCGATACACAATACAGTGTCAGGGAAGTATTTGGCATTGATCAAGATTTGACCGTTCCCGGTTTCAGCAAAAGATCTGACCATGTGCCAGACATAGATGAAGAATACCGTTTTGACCGTGACACCACGCTTGCGATCTTAGCAGGATTTACTCATAACCGTAGAGTTATGGTTCAGGGCTACCATGGAACCGGTAAATCTACCCACATTGAACAAGTTGCAGCACGCCTCAACTGGCCGTGTATTCGAGTTAACCTCGACAGCCATATTTCTCGTATCGACTTAATTGGTAAAGACGCCATTGTGCTAAAAGATGGTAAGCAAATTACCGAATTTCGCGAAGGTATTTTGCCTTGGGCGTTACAGCATTCGGTTGCTTTAGTTTTTGATGAATATGATGCGGGCAGACCCGATGTCATGTTTGTAATTCAGCGTATCTTGGAAATTGAAGGCAAACTGACTTTGCTTGATCAAAATAAGGTTATTAGCCCGCATCCATTTTTTCGCCTTTTTGCCACTACCAATACAGTGGGCTTAGGTGATACCACCGGCCTTTATCATGGTACGCAGCAAATCAACCAAGGCCAGATGGACCGCTGGAGTATTGTCGCCACCCTTAACTATCTAGAGCATGATGCTGAAGCGGAAATTGTTTTAGGTAAGGTCCCAGCCTATAACGCAACACCTGAAGGTCGGCGTTTGATTAGCAATATGGTAAGTGTCGCAGATCTTACGCGTAAGGGCTTTAGCAATGGCGACGTGTCTACGGTTATGTCACCCAGAACAGTTTTAACTTGGGCTCAAAACGCAGAAATTTTCGGCGATATTGGTTTTGCCTTTAGAGTGACATTTTTGAATAAGTGCGATGAGCTTGAGCGGTCTATTGTTGCTGAGTATTACCAACGCTGCATAGGCGAAGATTTAGGTGATGCAACAGCTGGAATTACGCTGAAGTCTGCATAAGGCTCTATCTAGACCAGAGGCTGATATGGCTAATATGAATGAGGTAGAAAACCCTCTTGAACCCTTCAAGCGGGCCACTACGGCAACTATTCGCGCGATAGCTGGTGACGATGAGCTTGAGGTTAGCTTCGGCCCCGGCGCACCGGCGGCTCACGGCGGCAAGCTCCGACTGCCGCTGCCCGCAATGGGTGCCAGCAGTGACGAAATAGACGCAGTGCGTGGTGTGGGAGACGAATTCGCTCTTAGATTTCGCTATCACAATGCCAGATTGCACGCTCGCTATAGCCCGGAGGGCGGACCAGCCCAAGAAATGTTTGAGTGGATTGAGTCAGCGAGAATTGCCTCGATCGGAACGCTGCGAATGGAAGGCGTCGGACAAAATTTAGATGCCCACCTAGAACAGCAATGTAAACAAGCGGCCTTTGATGCGATCACCGCTGAAACCGAAGCGCCGCTATCCGTGGCCGTTGGACTGATTGTCCGTGAGCAGTTAACCGGTAGAACCCTACCCCCCAGTGCCGAACACGTTGTACAGTTTTGGCGCGACCACGTGATGAAGAATGCTGGCCATGATATAGAAGCACTGCGTGAGCATATTGGCGACCAAGAACGCTTCGCTGATCTTTGTCGGAATATTATTTCTGACCTTGGTCTACCGGTGGATCTAGATGATCCGAATGAGGGCGAGAGCAACCAAGACGACATGGACACCATGGACGAGTCTGAAGATGCGGAATCTGATTTCAGTCCAGAAGATGTAACTCTCGACGACGACGCTGCCGGGGAAGAGAGCAGTGACGGGGACGCAACCACGGTAGAAATGGATGCCCACGCGGACATGGACGAATCTGCAGCTGAATCCGATCCGGACGAAGCGGCAGTACCTATGCCCGATGATGCGGGTCGGATCCCTGTTGATATTAACTACAACGCCTATACTGAAAATTTTGACGAAATCATTCGCGCAGAAGACCTTTGCGACGCTGATGAAATGATACGCCTGCGCCAATTGCTTGATCAGCAATTAGTGGCCTTGCAACATGCCACATCAAAATTAGCCAACCGCCTGCAGCGCCGGCTTATGGCTAAGCAAAATAGAACCTGGGAATTTGATTTAGAGGAAGGCGTATTGGACGCTGCGCGGTTGACTCAAGTCATTATCGATCCAATGAATCCTCTGGCGTTCAAACAAGAGAAAGAAACCAAGTTTCGCGACACCGTAGTGACTTTGTTGATTGACAGTTCCGGCTCTATGCGCGGACGTTCAATTACCATTGCGGCTATGTGTGCGGACATTATGGGCCGCACCTTAGAGCGTTGTTCAGTGCGGGTAGAAATTCTTGGTTTTACGACCAAGGCGTGGCGTGGCGGCGAATCTCGGGAAAATTGGATTAATGCTAATAAACCCGCTAACCCCGGTCGACTAAATGATCTGCGCCACATCATTTATAAGAGCGCGGACGACAACTGGTCACGCACTAGACGTAACCTCGGGTTGATGATGCGTGAGGAACTGTTGAAAGAAAATATTGATGGTGAAGCCCTTATCTGGGCACACAATCGATTAGTCACTCGGCCCGAACAACGCAAGGTGATGATGGTTATTTCTGACGGTCTACCGGTAGATAACTCAACTCTGTTGGTCAATCCGAGCAACTTCCTTGAGCAACATTTGAAATATGCGATCAATATGATCGAAAACAAATCTCCGGTTGAGTTGGTAGCCATAGGTATTGGTCACGATGTGACCCATCATTATAAGCGTGCTGTAACCATCACAGATGCAGAACAATTGGGCGGGGCTATGACAGATCAATTGGCTGAGTTGTTTGAGATAAACAAATAGTTAACGCTGAGGATTCTTGCAGTTGACCCCAGCAGAGCTGAGGTTAGATCTAGGTTTTGGCCTAGATCTAAGCGACATAGCGAGTGGTCAATTAGCCGACTACTTCCATGCGTGTGATCTCTGGCGCGCCGCCCATCAATCCCTTAAAGCCAGCACCCGCGGCTTTGAAATGATCTGAAGCGCCATGCGCTGCTACCGCGTCTGCATCTGCATAGAGCTCCATAACGACATAATTGCCATCGGCATCTTTGCACAGCTTGTAAAGGTGGCAGCCGGGTTCGTTGGCGTTAACCTGTTCCGCTAGTCCGAGCATGACTTTTTCAAACTCTGCTTCTTTACCTGCCAAAACGTTGAGCTTTGCGACTACTGCAAGCATATTCCTCTCCTAATTAATGAACCGAAAATTTTTAGCTGCGGTAAGCGTTACCCATAACTGATTACAGTTGGGTTAAGCTTTGCTGCTCCATTGAGAATAAGGACTCTTATGCATCGACGCAATCTAAGTGAGGCCATTGAACGCTATCATCTTCGCTATCCAGAAGAGATTGAGGCTGTTCAGCGTTTTAGAAATTTAATCGCCGAGCACTCAAATTGCTTTGAACGCACTTGTTGGGCTGGGCATATAACCGGTTCAGCCTGGTTGGTAGATGCCTCTGGTGAGCAGTTACTGTTGACCCACCATCGAAAATTGCAAATGTGGCTACAATTGGGTGGCCACAGTGATGGTGATCCGCATACTCCAGGCGTGGCGTATCGAGAGGCAGTTGAAGAATCTGGGTTGCAGGTTGCACATATCAGTGAGGAAATTTTTGATATTGATATACATGAAATCCCAGCATCTAAGGGTGATCCAGCCCATTACCATTTTGATGTGCGTTATCAACTCCGCGCAGTCAATATGGACTTTGTTGTCAGTGAGGAATCTTTAGATCTTGCTTGGGTACCAATCAGTAATTTAGAGAAATACACTGAAGAAACTTCTATTTTGCGCATGCGCAGAAAATGGCTAAATAGTTGCACCTAAAACTTCGCTAAATAGTCAAGAAATAATGCGTAATTATCGCTTGTGACTGTGACAAGCATGCCCTAGGCTAATCGATCTCGCCCGATTGTTCCTGTATGGCGTCTTCTTGCATATGCAAATATGTCGAAAGAGGTCTCGGTTGAAAATAGCGAAATGTCGTTGGAGTAGTTCTACACGATATTTTTCTTCGAAGGTCCTAGGTTTGATTGGTCGATATGCTCCATTAGGAGCGAAATTCAGCGCTTACCAAAAAGGAGCTAAGAAAGCTGTGAAGAAACTATATGTAGGTAACCTCGCATGGGCGGTCACCGATGAAGATCTGCAAACTCTGTTTTCAGAGCATGGTAGTGTTGCGTCCGCTTCGGTCATTACTGACCGTGAAACCGGACGTTCTAGAGGGTTTGGATTCGTGGAAATCGAAGACGGCGCTGAAGCCGCGATCGAAGCATTGAACGGTCTTGATTTTAAAGGTCGCGCATTACGCGTTAACGAAGCTCAAAGCAAGCAGCGTCCTGGTGGCGGTGGTGGCGGCGGCGGTCGTGACGGTGGTGGTGGCGGACGTCGTTTCTAAGATCGACTCTGCTAATGCAGGAATCGCGTTTTGTTCTGACCCGTTGGTCAGAACAAAATCACTGGCTTAATCTTCGATAGATTAGCTGGCAAAAATAGTAAGCTAAAGTGAAGTTTCTCTGGAGCAATTCTACGAGGAAATGGTGTTTTTCGTCCAAAATTCTCTCCGCAGTATAAAAATATAACCTAATTCCGTTATGAACTTACCCATCTACAGTTGTACACATTGCAGCTAAAACCTGCGATCCGCTTTTTTTTGTTTTTAGTCGTACAAGTGGCAGGCCACCAGCCGGTTCGGGTCACTAACTTGCCCTAGCGTTGTCGATGTAGGTTTTTTCATCACCGGAGTGACTTGATGACATATAGGCATTGCTTGAGGGCAGCGGTTGGCAAAACGGCAACCTGCTGGAATGTTTACTGGCGAAGGAATTTCCCCCTGAATAGTTGTCGAAATTCTTTCTCTTTCACTACGTGGGTCCGCCTCGGGATTGGAGGCAATTAGGGTTTTTGTATACGGATGCATGGGTTTGAAAAACACTTCGTCAGCATCTCCAACCTCCACCAAACCACCCAAGTACATTACCGCCATGCGATCGCTGATGTAGCGCACCATGGATAAATCATGGGCGATAAACAACAGGGTTAAGCCCATCGATTCTTTCAACTCTGCAAGTAAATTGACCACTTGGGCCTGTACCGAGACATCTAAAGCAGAAATGGGCTCATCACAGACGACAAAATCAGGTTTTAGAATGAGCGCGCGAGCAATACCAATGCGTTGACGTTGACCACCGGAAAATTCGTGTGGGTAACGTGACATATGATCTGCGCTGAGCCCCACCAAAGACAGCCAGTGAGCAACGCGCTGGTTAACTTCGCTTGCACTTAGTGTTCTATTTAATTTGAGACCTTCGCCAATAATTTCACCTACTGTCATGCGCGGGTTGAGTGACGAATAAGGATCTTGGAAGATCATTTGCATTGATTTGGCGTGTTTTTGAAAGTCGCGGCTGCGATACTTTTGCGGCAGCCCTTCTCCTGCAAAAGAAACACTACCAGAGGTTTTATTATGTAAACCCAATATGGCTTTGCCTAAAGTAGACTTCCCCGACCCACTTTCACCCACCAATCCAACTACTTCTTTGCTGTGAATATTTAAGCTGACTCCGTCAACAGCATGAACAATTTGGCCTTGGCCTAAATCGAAGTATTTCACCAAACTGTCTATTTCCACCAACGGCTTCATTGGATTTTTCCTTCAGGCGCTTTTGCTAATGTTGGATTTGTCGATGCTGGTCGAAAGTAAAGGCCTTGTGGTCTTACTTCACTGTCGGGATGGTGTAGCCAACAACGAGACCAGTGATCTGTAGATATGGATTCAATGGCAGGTGGGCGCCGATCACACAACTGCATGGCGTTAGGGCAGCGCGGGTGATAGCTGCAGCCCGTGGGGGGGCTGAATAAATCTGGCGGTGATCCTTCAATGGCAGTGAGGCTCTGCTTACTGTTTGAACTGTTGTTTGGCATCGCGCCACGCAATCCCAGGGTATAAGGGTGCGCCGAATGATAAAAAATATCGTCCACCGAGCCTTTTTCAACTACTTGGCCGGCATACATCACCAGCACTTCGTCTGCCATTCTCGCCACTACACCAAGGTCATGGGTAATCAAAATAATGGCCATATCGTTTTCTTTCTGTAAATCTTTGAGCAGGTCAAGAATCTGCGCCTGAATGGTTACGTCTAACGCAGTAGTGGGTTCATCTGCAATGAGCATGGCGGGCTCACAGGCAATTGCCATGGCGATCATTGCCCTTTGTAGCATGCCGCCAGAAAATTCAAACGGATATTGTTTAGCGCGCTTTTCCGCCTCAGGGATTTTTGTCATCTCTAATAGTTCGATGGCTCGCATAAAAGCTCGGCGGCGGCTATAGCCTCGGTGCACTTCCAAAGTTTCAGCTATTTGACTGCCAATGTTCATGGTGGGATTGAGGGAAGTCATGGGATCTTGGAAGATCATGCTGACTTTATTGCCGCGGATATCCTGACCGTCAATAAACTTACTAGATAATATATCGTGGCCCAAAAGCTCAGCAGAACCTTGGGTGATTTGTCCCGGTGGCATGGGTATCAGACCCATAAGGCTTTGCACCGTTACAGATTTTCCACAACCTGACTCGCCTACTATGGCCAGTGTCTCGCCAGCGTTCACTTCAAAGCTCACGCCTCTCACCGCATGTACAGTGCCGCCATATGTGGCAAATTCCACATGCAGATCGTCTACTTTTAACAAAGGATTGGTCATTACTATTCTCTATTACGCATGCGTGCGTCTAAGGCATCTCTCAGACCGTCGCCAAGAAGATTAAACGCCAGCACCGTGATGCTGATAAACAGAGCTGGAAAAAACAGCTCGTGAGGTCTGGTGAGCATAGACTTAATACCGTCGTTACACATGGAACCCCAAGATGGTGTTGGGGGCGCCACACCCATGCCAATAAAGGACAAAAAGGCTTCGGTGAAAATGGCGCTGGGTACTTGGAAAGTGATAGTCACCAAAATCACTCCCATGGTGTTGGGGATCATATGCCGAAATACTAAATAGCTTGTATTTGCGCCAAGTAATTTCGATGCGCTTACATAGCCTTCCTCGCGAATCTGCAATATTTGCCCGCGTACTAGTCGGGCAGGCGCAGGCCAGAGCAATATCACCATAGCCACCAACATGGGCAGTACGCCGCTTTCTCCAGGTCCAATGCCAAAGACTACCTTGAGAAGAATCATAAATAACAAAAAAGGTAGGGCCACGGCAAAGTCAGCGAAGCGCATCATTAGTTGATCGACTGCGCCACCTAGAAAGCCTGCGATGCTGCCGTAGATAACGCCCAGTAAAACATAGAGTAACGGTGCGAAAATACCAATAAACAGTGAAACCTGGCCGCCGTAGATCAGCCTTGCCAACATATCTCGGCCCAAATAGTCGGTGCCGAAGGGGTGTAGCGAGAGTTTTATTTCCTCACCCTCTACCACTGGGCCGCTTTTCGTTAAGCCGCGCTTTTGTGCCTCGAGTACGGTAATCACGCGCTTAACGGTTATTTGAACGATGGAGAACTGATCGGTTTCGACGCCTTGGCTGTCCAGTGCAACCACGGTGTAATAGTAGTCTGTAGGTTGTAGGTCTAGTCGGTCTTCAAAGTAGTGATTTTGTGTTTCCATCAATGGTAGACCAAAGGCGTCATCTGGGTTTAAGGCAAACAGTGTGCGGTAAATTTTGTAGCCGTAATTGGTCTGGCCATTGTCAGGTTCTGGCCCAGTTCCTTGCCAAGTTTTTCTCCAGCCACCTTTCCAGGCCAAACGCACTGCTTGGCTGGTTGCATCGCCCACGAGGGTTAGGCTTAACAGATTGTCCTCTGAGTAAACGAGGTTGTTAGTAGGTCCATACCAAGGTTGGTATGTAGGGGCGATGGTGACATTACGGTTTGCCCCTGGCGCCATACCTATTTGATCTAGGTCTTGGGCGGAAGGGTCGATGGTCCAAAGGTAAGGACCGGCTAGCGTGAAGGTCATTAGGCCAAGAATCAAATAAAGGGAAAAGAGCGCGCGCTTATTTTCCTTCAGGCGCCGCCAAGCGTCCTGCCAATAGGACATAGCGGGCCGCGTAATGGCATCCGCGGTCTGGTACTTAGATTTCGCTGTGAAGTCACTGGGGCTAGGTTGCCATGATGGATTTGCTTCTTCGCTCATGGGTTTATCCTCACTCGCGGGTCGATCCAGCCGTAGAGTAAATCCACTAAGATAACCATAAACACCAGGAACGCGCCGTAAAATACCGTGGTGCCCATAATTACGGTGTAGTCTAGTTGTTGTATGGCTTCGACAAAGTAGCGACCCAAGCCAGGAATGGCAAAAACTATTTCAACTACAAATCCACCGGTAGTTATACCCGCTATTGCCGGGCCGAGCACCGTGACCACAGGCAATATGGCATTGCGCAATTGGTGGCGACTAAATATTCTTGTCTTGGGTAGGCCCTTAGAGTGGGCTGTGCGTATGTAATCAGTATTGACGATTTCCAACATTGATGAGCGCATAAGACGAGTCAGGTAAGCCATAGTAGATAGACCCAATACCATGGCGGGAACGATCATATGCCATACTGTTCCCCAACCACCAATGGGTAATATTGTGGTGCCGGCAAAGGCATTGATGTTGACCAAAAACATCTGACTGATGGCGGCGATTACAAAACTGGGTACCGAGATACCCAAAATCACCAAAAACATAATGACGCTGTCAGGCCAGCGATTGCGGTATAGGGCTGTTAACGCGCCCCACAAAATGCCGCCTAGGGCCGCAAAGACAATGGCTAGGATTCCCAATATGGCAGAAATGGGAAAGTGTTCTTTAATGATGTCGTTAACTTGGCGATTTTCCTGGGTGAAAGAAATACCGAAATCGCCTTGGGATATGTTCTTTAAATAAATAGCATATTGAGTGAGTAGCGGTTTATCTAAGCCATATTTGGCTTCTAAGTTGGCGCGAATTTGCGCAGTGGTCGATTTATCACTAGACAGTGGATCGCCAGGCACGGCATGCATACCAAAGAATGTTGCTGTTGCAATAAACCAAACTGTTAGCACGCCGAGTGCGAGGCGCTTAAGGGTATAAATAAGCATCAGTTCGTCAGCCGAAAATAAACTTGTATTAGCATATTAGGTATCCGGGTCGAGGTAGGCGTAGGTGTAATCTGTTTCTGCGCCAATGACGCGACGCTTTACCCCCTTCAATTGCGGATGCACCACATAAGTGACCCCTCGTTCGTACATAGGCAAAATCACTACGTCGTCAAAAAGCTGTCGCTGAATATCGCCAAAGGCCTGCATGCGGTCTGGGGTTGCGGTCGCATTTTGCGCTGTAGCGACGAGTTCATCCATTTGTGGGCTGTTGTATTTGCCGCGATTATTTAGATTCCAAGAAGCAAAAAGATCACCGTAGGTCAGCGGGTCATTGTAGTCTGGTCCCCAGCCGCCGAGTAGCAGATCGAAATCTCCAGAAGTCATTTTTGCCAATCGCTGTTTGAAAATTTGTTTGTCTATTTTTACCGTTATGCCCAGAGTTTGTTTGAGCACTTCTTGCAGCCATTCTGATTGAATATTCGATACTGGGTTATCGCTGGTCAGTAGTGTGATTTCTGGGAGCTTCGCCAAACCTAACTCTTGTTGAGCCAGCGCTAGATAGGCCTTAGCCTTGGCATGATCAACTGTCACAGTAGTGGCCGGATACTCTTCGCGCAGAGTTTTTTCTACGCCTATTAGCCATTCCGGGAACAGTGACTTTCCAGGCAGATAGCCTGGCAACTTAGTCACTTTGTAGACCAGTTCTTCCATATCAAGGACATGTTGAATGGCCTTGCGAAAGTTCAGATTGCGGCTAATACGTTCTTGCCGATGGTTGAACTCCAGGTAGAAAACGGTGCCATCTGCAAAGCGCCGAATGGGCCATTTTAAGCGTAAGGCTTCGGTTAGATTCTCTGCTTGTAGGCGAGCTAGAGCTATTCTTTCGTCTTTGAAGAAATTCAGGGTCGCGGTGGCATCCGATGTTATGTAGGCAAAATTAATCTGTGCAAGCTTGCCCCGATTGTTGTCCCAGTAGTGTGGGTTGCGCTCTAACAGCATGTTGGCGCTGTGTACCCAATTCTTAATGACATAGGGCCCGCTATACAGTAAGTCTTTGGCATCTGAACCAAAGCGCCCTTGGGTTGCTTTGTAAAAATCTTCGCGAATAGGGAAAAATGTTGGGAATACAACCAGCTTATCAAAGAAGGCAACGGGACGGGACAATTTAACCACTAAAGTGTTTGGGTCTGGGGCGCTAACGCCAAGGGCGCTGGCGGGCAGTTCGCCACTGTTAATGGCTTCAGCATTTTCTATCGGGTACAGCAGGGTGGCATACTGGGAGGCAGTTTCTGGTTTGAGTGCCAGTTGCCAAGCAAAGATAAAGTCAGCGGCTGTAATGGGCTTGCCATCACTCCATTTGGCATCTTTGCGCAGCCAAAAAGTGGCGTGGGTGGGCGTGACTTGCCAACGTTCAGCAACGCCAGGCTCTAGACGATCTTGCAGGTCCATACGCAACAAACCTTCCATAATATGACCGAGCACCAAGCCAGACGATGAGTCGGTGGATTTGCTTGAATCTAGTTGTGGTGGTTCTTCACGCAGTACGGCAGAAATACTATTGTTGGCAAAGTCCACGGCTTGGGCTTCCTGGCTAGCAGTGCCCATAAGGCCGGCCAGTTGATTCAATGCGAAGAGCAAACCAGCGACAAAAATAAGGGCGAGGAAAAAATACAGACTCAATTGGCGACTCAAGGAGTGCGCCGCGTCATGTGGTTGTTTTGCAGATTTAGAGCTCATACTTTTTCGTCAGTTCGAGATCGTATTATTGTAGGTTTTATTGATCGTTGTTGCGCAGTAGATTTGTAAGCTGAGGGCTAAGCTCGCTGACACTGTTTGCCAAGATTAGCTGTTTTGGAGATCGAATGTTGGTATTAACTTTCTTGGTTAGTGCAGTTTTTGAGACATTTTAGAAAGGCTGTTTGAATAGCTTTCCCTCAAACTCTCCCCGAACTCTCCCCAAACTCTCCCCGAACTCTCGCCAAACTCTCCCCGAACTCTCGCCAAAACTATGCGATCTGTTTGAGCAAATTGCCTACTACACGCTCTAGGTGCATAAGGGAGTTACATTCTTCAACTTGATGCGAGTACGCTCCGTACTTACGCATTTCTGAGTCTCCAGTATTCCAAGCTAATTTCGCTTCAGGGTTCAGCCAAATCACACGCTTGGAACGATCGTATATTTCCTTGAGTACTTCAGCGTGGGCTTCGCCATGATTATTTCTGGCGTCACCCAGAATAATAATAGTCGTGCGGTTGTCCACATCGTCTAAACAGTTCTTTTTGAAATCTAGAAGAGCCTGGCCATAGTCCGTAGAGCCACCGCCGTAATCGCGGAGGGTTTTAGCTATGGCGTCTTCAATTTTGTTGCGGTTAAACAGTTCGGTAACTTCCGCCAGGTCTGAAGAAAAAGCAAAGCTGCGCACTTTGGGCATCACTTCGTCGAGGCTATACAGGAACATCAGCATAAAACGCGCGTAGTTAGCTACCGATCCAGAAACGTCGCAGATGGCGAACACTTTAGGCCGATCAACCTTTACTGATTTCCAATGTAGGTCGAATATGGCGCCGTCGTAAGACATGTTGTGGCGCAGTGTGCGTGGTACGTTGAGTGCGCCGCGTTTGAATATTTTTTTTCGTCGGCTATGTAGGGCGCTGAGTTTTTTCGCCATCTTATAAACAATTTCTTGAATCAGACGGAAGTTACGATGCTCTACGTTGGACAGTTTAATTTTGCGTAAAAGCTCTTCACGAAGACGCTTGCCAGTCACGTCGGCATTCAGAAGAAACTGCTTTTCAACATAATCTCTCGTTTGCTCACGCAAAAAGTCTCTTCGGGCTTTCAGTTGCTGCCCCAGTCTTCGCGCTGGGACCTGGGCCGACGTGCGCAGGTCGCCTATTTCACGATTTAGGTCTGCTAGTCCCATGGCGTCCATAATGCGCCGGGAGTAGAGTCCTTTTTGGGTGAAAATTTTGATCTCGCGAACATTGGTTGCTTCGCCTGCCGCGGCCATTGCCATACTTAGTTCAACGCGATCGTTGGACATAAGCAATTGACCGAGGGCAGATTTTGGATCGGTGATCTCGCCCGGACCTAGATCAGCTTCTTCCTCTTCTTCGTAAAGATTGTTTTTCTTTGCTTTAGATTTGGACTTTTTCTTTTTGCCCTTGGGCTCTTCGCCACTGGAACCGCCGCCTTCGCCATCTCCTGACTCGCCATCTTCACCGTCTTGTTCTTCTGACTCGTCGCCCTTTAAATCGCTATCGGAGTGCTCGCCGCGAACATCTTGGAAGTCAAAAAATTGATCAAAACAGGCGTCAAAGGTGTCTTTTTCATCGACAGTTTTAGGTAAAACCGTCGCCAGTGAACGCTTTAAATACGCTTTGTCTCGATAACCCACCAGCTCTACTGCGCCCAGCGCATCTAGTGTTTCTGCAGTAGATACCCGCACATCTGCGTTACGCAGTGCGCGAATGAAATTGCTGATGGTTCGATCCATAGTCATATTATTATTCCTGTCTAAGTAATGCTGGCTACTTAGTGATCCTTGCAGTGATTGAATTCACTTCGGTAGTCACATTTTCTATGTCTTCTTGGAATTTAAGAATGACATTTAGTGTGTCGGTGACCAGCTTTGGGTCCAGGGCTTCTGCATGCAGCAGTACTAGGGTCCTTGCCCAATCAATGGTTTCTGAAATAGCCGGTTGCTTCTTCAGATCCAAGGTGCGTAGTTCGTGGATAAACTCGACCAATTGACGTCGCAGCTCAGGTGGAACCTCCGGTATGCGGGCAGCTACAATACGCTGTTCAATATCTGAATCAGGGAATGGGATATACAGGTGTAAGCACCGTCGCTTCAATGCATCGGAAATTTCCCGCGTATTGTTGGACGTTAAAAACACCATTGGCGGTTCAGCTATCGCTTTAATCGTACCAATTTCTGGAATAGAAACTTGGTAGTCGGATAAAATTTCCAGCAGTAAAGATTCAAACTCGTTGTCTGCTTTATCGATTTCGTCGATGAGTAGCACACAACCATTCTCTTCTTTCAATGCTTTGAGTAGTGGGCGTGGCTCCAAAAATTCTTCGGAAAAGAAAATGTCACCAAACTCGTGCAGGCGCTTAACTGACTCGGTAAAGCCCTTGGCGCCCTGTAAAACCTCATCTAAAGCTTCTTTCAAAACTTGCGTATAAAGCAACTGTTTACCGTACTTCCATTCGTAGATTGCCTTCGACTCATCAAGGCCTTCATAGCATTGTAGGCGAATGAGGGGCAGGGCAAACATTTCCGCCGCGGTCTTAGCCAGTTCAGTTTTACCTACACCCGGTGGTCCCTCAATGAGGATGGGCTTGCGCAATTGATAGGCTAGAAACACAGCTGTGGCTATTTGATCGCTACAAATATAATTGTGCGCTTCAAAGCTTTCTTGTAACGATGCTACTGACGCAGCAATCTTTTCGATATCTCCCATGATCATCCTTAATCCGAGCTGGTTATTCTTCTATTACCGGTACCTGGGTCCGTACATCAAAGATGCTGGAGTTGGCCCTACTTAGCTTGTGAAGAGCTTCGTGGCCGCAGGCGCAAAGCCGGACATTATCCATTGGCAGAGCTGACTTGTATAGGTTGCGTAGACTTGCCCAGTGGGCTAGGGCATGGTTTCCTCTGTGCAGGCGAGCATCGTTGCGCAACACTCTTGTAAAAAAACTTGTGAGCGAAGTTGTGAGCAAAGTTATGGGCGAAGTGGTGGTAAACGTTAGCGGCTGGCATTCTAACGGTGAAAAAACCCAAGTGTTAAAGGGCAAAAAGTAAGGCGCTGGAAAAATACTCAGATAACTGTATAGATAACGCTATGGACATTAACGAGATAAAACAAAAACTGCTGGAAATGCGCGCGCAACTGCAGAACACAGCGAGCACACGTGGGCAGTCGGCCCAAGTGGTAGAACTCGACCAGTCAAAAGTAGGCCGGTTGTCGCGAATAGACGCCATGCAATCCCAGGAAATTGCCAAAGCCTCCGTAGCGCGCAGTGATCGAGCACTTATCCAGATTGCCGCAGCATTAGAACGTATTGAAAATGATGAGTTCGGCGTTTGTCAGCATTGCGACCAAGCTATTGCGCCACAGCGTTTGCAAGTAGACCCAACAGCTCTGTTGTGCATTGCTTGTGCCAGTGCTGCGGAAAATAGCTGATAGCACGCCGCCTAGGTTATTACGCCTGCCTATTTGAGCAAACCTGCCAAACTATCTTAGACTTAGATTCGCGCAATTTTTTCAGCGACTTCCTCAAGTGTGCAAAGTTCGCTGTTGACCGTGTGTTGCGCATACTTTTTGTATAAGGGTATACGCTCTTCAAGCAATTGTTCCAGTGACGTACTGGACGCCGTTGCGATACCCCTTTGTGCAAAGTCGCCTAAGCGTTCACTGAGTTGTTCGGGGCTCACATTTAGATAAATAATTTTACCCAGACCCTGTAAGTTCTCCATGGCCTCATGGCTATAAACAGCACTGCCGCCGGTGGCGATAACGCTATTTCGCACATTTAGATGTTGAATGATTTGACCTTCAATTGCTCGCAGCGCTAAGTAGCCTTGCTGCAGAAGAATTTGCTCGAGGGTGGCTTGCTCCTGCACCTGAATCAAGATGTCCGTATCAATAAATTGCATACCTAGTTGTTTGGCTAAGACAACGCCCACTGTGCTCTTACCCGCACCTGGCATGCCAATAAGCGATATGTTGATAGTAGGCCTCCGGCTCTGTGAGTCGTTAATTGAGTTCTGCGGTTCTGGTAGATACATCCCAAATGCCGGGACTGCTGGTAGTATGCCCCGTTAAGTCAAAAAATAGAGGGGAATAAGTTTGAAATTTTACGATTATCCAGGCGCACCGAATCCACGCAGAGTGAAAATATTTGCTGCAGAAAAGGGCATTGAGTTAGAAGTTGTCATGACAGACATGGCAAAGCGTGAGCACAAAACCGCAGAGTTCATGAAGAAAAACCCTAGTGGCAAGATTCCCGTTTTGGAACTAGACGACGGCACCTGTATTGGCGAATCCGTGGCTATTTGCCGCTACCTGGAATCAATTCAACCAGAGCCTAATTTATTTGGGTTGGATCCTGTCGAGACTGCTGTTATTGAAATGCATCATCGACATATTGAGCTAGAGCTGCTTTCGCAAATTGGTACGTCTTGGGTGAATGGACCCATTGTTGCAAAGATGGGTTTGGTTGAGCCAATTGAGGCGGCGAAAGAGCGTGGTGATTTATTGACTAAAAGTTTTTACAAGCGCCTTGATCTTGCATTGGGTGAGCGTCCGTATATTGCCGGGGAGCGTTATACCGTGGCGGATATCACGGCCATTTGCACAATAGATTTCGCTACAAGACTCGTAGGTCTGCGCCCAGCAGATGAGCACAAAAACATATGGGCTTGGCACGAGCGGGTTACTGCCCGAACAGCTGTTACTGATTAAGTAACAGCTGCCCAGCTAGCCCAACTGGCGGGTTAGCTGAAAATCCAATAGATAGTCAGCTGTAGGCCAATCAACACCATGGCCCAAATCCGCAGATCGCGCCAGCGGTCTGTCTCTGACTGGCCAGCGAGGATTGCTTTCTTAGGCACAATCCAAACAAGGCAGCCGAGGAATATAAAGATACCCATTGATATGTAGTTGGCCCAAGCCACAGGTAAGTCGATCATGTTCGGCTCCAGGGTCGGTAAGTAAGGGTTGCCAGTTTCTCTGCACTGAGTTTTTCGGTAAAGCCGCTCACGGTCCATAGTGCAACCATGGAGTAGCAGAAACTGACAAATGCTACGTAGAGCAAATTCCACTCCAGAACTATTAACAATAACGCCGATACTAATACGCCACTAACCAAGGTCCATAAGCCTGCCATTGGTGTGGCTCTTTGAGTCATGGCGCCGAGTAGCAATAATGCCAACATTGGACCCTGGAACAGTGACAAGATGGTTTGTAAGAAAGTGAAGATGCCGCCTAAATCGCCGATAAACGGCGCGATGCACATTGACGATAACAGCAGTACTAAGGTTAGGTAGCGGCCTACTTTGAGGTCATTTGCAGTGTCGTGGTTCTTCATCAGTACATGACGTATGTCGCGAGTGATCATAAGCGAGGTTGAGTTAACCCCGGAGTCAATGGAGGACTGCAGGGCGGCGATAATAGCCACAAACATCAGTCCAGAAATGCCTGGTGGTAAAACATTTTTGATCACCCAAGGCAGAGCCATATCTGGGTAGTCAATATCCGCTTTCATGACAAGTGCCAATATGCCAGGGAAGACCACTAACAACGGTATAAATGTTTTCGCCAAAGCTGCAAACATCATAGAGGCGCTGGCATCCCATTGAGTTCGGGCGCCAAGGGTTCTTTGTAAAATCGCCTGGCTGCCAATCCAGTAGGCTGGTGAGAGTACGAAGCCCAAACCTAAAATTACCCCTGGCCAAGGAAAGCCCTCGTCGTCTGCGGGTAGATAAGCTTGTAAGTGGGTTGGGTTATCTTGTGTCAGGGTGGTGGCAAATGCGCTGAAACCACCGGCGTCAGAAATACCAATGCCGACTATTATGATGCCGCAAAGGAACATAATGCTGACTTGTATAGAGTCGGTTATGGCAACAGCCGCTAAGCCGCCGGCAATGCTGTAAAGGCCTACTACAGTGCCGGAGACTAAAATTCCCACCCA